>Ga0066376_10001075_pt1 | contig 26579 bp, 18 predicted proteins | sample Knorr_S15_td_Bot_FD_77009 | JGI IMG/M metagenome (GOLD analysis project Ga0066376, IMG submission 77009) | Marine microbial communities from Southern Atlantic Ocean transect - Knorr_S15_td_Bottom_ad_5009_LV_A | ecosystem: Environmental > Aquatic > Marine > Oceanic | place: Southern Atlantic... | reverse complement strand
AACATTAAGAGAGGCCTATCAATTGTTGATGACGGCTCAAAGTTAATTGTAGAAATCCACCTCCCAGCCGCTATTAAAGAAGAATTAGACCTGCGTTCTGAAGATGAAAACATCATTATTTCAGTAAATGGACGTGAAGCGGTCATTCCAGTGGGCCGAAAAATCATTGTAAAGGATGCAAATGCAAAATTTGAAAATGATATCTTGCGCTTAGAGGTGGAGAATTTAGATTAAGGCTTCTCAACGTTGGATTGACATATGAGGCAGAGGTGGGAAAGATATGGCACTCGAAGGCTTGGCAAGTGGCATCTTCACTGCCTTAAGTCGCCTAAAGGGTCGCCGACAGCTCAATGAAGAAGAATTGAAGGACATGCTGAAGAGCCTGCGAAGGGCACTTCAAGAAGCAGATTTCAACGTTCGGCAAACTAAGGAGATAACAAATCGTCTTGAAGAGCGGATGCGCGAAGAAGAGCCACGCCCTGGAGTAACGATTCAAACTCATGCGATGAATATTCTCTACACTGAATTGGTCCGCATGCTGGGCCCAGCCAGAGAGATTAGACCACATGGCGCCACCATCATGATGGTTGGATTATATGGTCAAGGAAAGACAACGACTACTGCAAAGTTAGCAGAATGGTACCGCCGCCGACATGGTGTACGAGTGGCGGTTATCGAAGCAGACGTACACCGACCAGGTGCGTATTCACAATTACAACAATTGCTCGAAGATAGTAGTGTCGAAGTTTATGGAGAGCCCGATGAAAAAGATGCTGCTGCAATAGTGCGCCGAGGGCTGGCTGCTCATTCCTCTGCCGATGTTGTCATCGTCGATACTGCAGGCCGCCATCAATTGGACCAAAAATTGGTTGCTGAATTACAAGACATGGCTACCTTGATGAATGCCACAGAAAGATTCCTTGTTATTGATGCTCAAGTCGGTCAGGCTGCCGGACCAGTGGCCGCTTCATTCAACGAATTAGTCGATATTAGCGGAGTTATTGTCACCAAGTTAGATGGAACTGCCAGAGGTGGTGGAGCACTTTCAGCAGTAGCTACAACCGGCGCTCCAATCGTCTATGTAGGAGTGGGAGAAAAAGTAAGCGACTTAGAGCGCTTCGAATCAGACCGATTCATTTCCCGCTTACTTGGAATGGGAGATATTCGCGGCCTAATCGACCTTGCTCCTGATGACCTCGATGAGGAAGAAGCAATGCGTTTGACCGAGCGCATGATGTCCGGGAGATTCACTCTTAATGACATGTACAAACAGATGGAAATGATGGCCAAAGTTGGTACAGTTGACCGACTCCTCTCCTTCCTACCTGCCAACATGTTTGGAGGAATGGGGGCAATGGGCAAGGCCCAAAAAGAAGCGATGCAGAATAACCTTGAACGCTATCAAGTCATAATGGATAGTATGACCAATTTTGAAAAGGATGAACCGATGTCCCTGAAGGCTGAAAGAATCCGCCGAGTTGCTCGCGGCAGTGGGGTCAAGGAAAAAGAAGTGCGTGAATTAATCGCCCAATGGAATCGTAGCCGAAAAATGATGAAAGGAATGTCAGGTAATCGCAAACTGTCCAAACAGATGCGTGCCATGATGAAGTCTGGAGATTTCGACGATATGCAAGACATGGGGATGTGAAGGTGCAACGCCGTTTCGCTATCATTGGCCACCGTGCTCAATCAAATGGTAAATTAAACCTCAACGATTTAGCAGGTGCATCAGGAAGAATGGATGTTCTTGTTAGAGCAGTTTCGTCAGCATTATTCATTTCACATGGAATGCGAAAGGATTGCCATATCACCTTACACCTGATGGGTGGACCCGGTGTTCCAAGAAGAATATGGTTTGATTCGCGAAATTTAATCGGCTTACATGTCGATGATAGAGCAATTGCCGGTAGAATTTCCAAGATTCTGCAAGAACCATCTCCACCCAGAGGACAATTAGTAGAATTCAGCCCCGGACTGTGGCATTCGGGTGGAGATATTGAAACTACCTTGGAAGAATGGAAAAAAGAGGCCGTTAAATTGGTTGTTCTCGATACAGATGGAGCACCACTTTCTAAAATTGAAGCCGAAAAAGTGGGGTTCATTTTGAGCGATGATTTGCCGTTTTCTGCTGAAGAGTCGGACTTACTTGCTAAGTTAGAGAAGAAATCTATTGGCCAAACATGGCTTCAAGGGCATTCGGCAATAACTGTCGTTCATCACATATTGGACCAGTCATGAGCAAGGTGCTGCTCCAATACTGACGGCGGTGGATGTTGAGGGTGCTGTGAAGGATGGCTTGGCAGCAGACTAATAGATGCAAAACCTGCATCTGTTGCCTCTGTATCTCCATTTGGAGAGGCTTTGTTGAAAATTTCCTTGGCACCGATTTGAATCGTTGTACCGTCAAATGTCAATGGTTCAAGGTAATACCTGCGACCAAGTTTTGTAGATTTATATTGACCATTCCATTGAGGTGGAATATTAAGGTTGAAGAATGAGTCACCAACAATAAAGGAACTTAGAGCATCATTTGGAGTTTCCATATCAATATCTCTAGGAAAATTTGAAGGAATATCTGGAATCAATTTCATAATCTCATTAATGAATTTCTTTGTTGCATCTAGGGCCAAAGGCATATCATCAGATTCAAAACTTGTTAATGATGAAGCAATAGAGGGAAGCCCGTACAATCCTGCCTCTCTGGCTGCAGCAACTGTGCCACTGTGGAGGATATCAATTGACATATTAGATCCTAAATTAACTCCGCTGATCAGAAGTTTTGGCGTCAAATCAATACCCATTTTTTGGAGTAGCCCCCCACATACTGCAATAGCACAATCAACCGGTGTTCCATCTACAGAATATGCATGGATGTTCGGCATTTCATATTCCTTATGATTTTTCAATTCTAAATCCTCACTAAGAGTTAGAGACATACCACAGGCACTCATGTTTTCCTTTGGTGCAACAATAACGACCTCTTCACCCACTGAAGCCAACCACTTTGCTAATTCATGAATGGGGACTGCATCAATACCATCATCATTGCATAATATGATACAAGATTTCATTCTTCCTCATCTCCTTTAGCCATTTCAAGAGTTACTAATAAGGCACCACAAATCATCAATGGCCCACCCAACCAAGTGTAAAAGCCTGGCAGAGAATCTTGACCTAAAGCCCAGCCAATAATCGAACCAAGCAAAGGCTCCATAACCAAAGCAACAGAGATAACAAGAGGAGGAATCCATTTCAGAACCCCATTTATTCCAGTATGCCCAACCAGCCCGGGGCCAATTGCAAGGTAGGCGACATAGGGTAGCCAAGCCAACATCGCCCAGCCAAATAAACCACCGTTGACGAATGAAGGAGACGCACCTTCAACAATCCATGCCCAAATAGAAAGGCCAATTGCACAAATCAAGGTAACTGGGAAGGCATAAATGAATAATGGCATCCACTTTCTCAAGACTCTACCTGCCATCAAATATCCAACAACGGCAACTGCTCCGATAAAAGCCAAGAAATCTCCGAAAAGAGAAACATCATTGTCAACTCCTGCATCAAGAATTGCAATCGCTGCACCCGTAAATCCGATGATTGCTCCTATGACTTCTCTTTTGTTTGCACCTTTTCCTAATAACCACAAACCGACAATAATAACAAGAGGATGAGTGGTTACAAAGAGCAGGCTATGTGTCAATGTAGTTTCATCAAGAGACCAAACCCATGAGCCAAAATGTAAGGCGAGACAGAGACCTGAAAGGGCTATTATTAACAAGTTCTCTTTCTTTTTGAAACACTGCTTTAATTCTAAATCAGCATTCTTCCATTGAATGATAAATCCCGGAAATAATACAAGTGCAGTCGCTTGTAATCTCCAAGAGGCCTTCAATAACGGCCCCGGCCCTTGCATCATCTCGAATACTGCACCCGCACTGCTGACAGCAAGTAATGATGCCCCGAGGATTAACCAAGCCTTCATCGGAGGCTGCTTAGCCACGATTCCACCTCAGGCGGCCAACTTGGCATCTTCTACATCATCGCCGCCGATAATGCCGGCATGCTTGAATAAAACAAAAATTGCAAGGGCCATGATTGCATTAAGTCCTATGAATGCTACTAATCTTAGATATTGCCAAGAACTACCAATTATGGTTCCACACTCATTACCTGCTAGGTCACACCCTGGGGCATCCGTATTGCTGAACCATTGATCAACAAAAGAAGGTGAGCCAGAATTGATCAAGAGGCCTGCTTCATAGGTTGCAGGCTCAAAGCCAATAGTATCAACAAAGGCGAAAATTGAGGCTTCAGTACCAAAGAAGGCTTCGCCTGTCAGCAATCCTGCTGCAATCATGAAAGTACCAAGTAAGATTAGAGCTCGTTTCTTTTCGGCAATCGAAGAGCCTTCTACCTCCCTTATCTTCTCAATTTGTGGATCAAGCCGCTTGGCCTCCCAGTAATCTCGGGCTCCTCCACCGATTAGCATTGGCAAGGTATGTGGAACAGTTAGGTACATTCCCAATCCGAAAGAGGTGCCCATTCCAGTCGACCATTCAACAAAGACCCCTAGGAGGAAACCAAGTCCGAGTAAGGTCAAGTCTCCTTGGCCTTCAGAAAGAAGTACAGTGAAAGTTGCAAAGGCATTTGCCTGAGGTGCTGCCAAATCAATGGTCCCATCTGCTAACATCTTTGACAGGAAGATTGCAACACCTGCCCCAAGAATTGCACCTGGAACAACACCCATAATATTACCCTTTGAAATGTGGTAAGGGCGGTTTCCGATGTAGAGACTGTTTTTGTAATCTGCAACTACGGTTCCTGACATAGAAATTGCCGAACCAAAGACAGTTGTTCCAACCAGTCCAAGCAAGATTGCTTCTTCGCTTGTCAAGCCCAACGAATCATCGAAAGTAAGGAATAATCCCATTAGCATTAGTAGTACAATGAATGAAGTTCCACTGACTGGCTCGATTCCAGTTTCACCCATGACACGTACAGCGATTGCACCGAGTAAGAAAGTGGTCAATAATAGGATGACCGCGAATAAAACAGAAGGAATGAATCCAAATCCACCCAGCATAAAGATACTAACCATGGCAACTGCTGTTATTATCATAAATATTGGAATATGCTTCAATGGCCATTCATACCAGCCTTTTCCTTCAATATATTCCTGACCAGATTCACCGCGGAACGCATCAGCAATATCCTTGCCGATAGAAACGAAAGTTCTCCACATCTTCACCAATCCAAACACACCCCCACCGACAATTGAGCCGATAGCGATCATTCTGACAACGGTCTTCCATGCAATAAGTGAGAGCGCTTCCTCACCGCCGTTCATAACAGCATATTCTAAGATTGGCAGGGTTGACTGTGAAGCCGCATCGTAAATTGGGTAGTTGAAGATGATGACCAGTGGGACAAGATATAACCAACCGACAATGGTTCCCATATTGACCAATAATGCAACTCGCATGCGCATGAACCAACCAATAGCAAGCATCGAAGGAGTTAGGTAAACACCAACCCAAGTATAGGCGAATGGATTCCATACCGTATCGGGCTCGCAACCATCTGGGAATTTCCCTGCCCACTCTGCATCAGTGGGTGAAATGCCATCACAAGTATATGGATAGGTAGTAACGTGTTTTGATTGACCTGCTAAGTAGGGATGGTCGGAGTCGTAGACCCCAGCCGGTTGGTGAAGCACACTTCCTGAATAGATATTTGCAAGTCCGTAGCCATTGATGGTCAAAGTTTCAGCTAACCAATCCAGTAGAGCGATTCGGCGGCCTTCAATCCAAATTAGTGGGTATTCTATGAGGAATAATGCACCCATTGTGATAACTGTCCATATTCCTACTTTCTTCAAGGAATCACGGGCTTGGTCGACAACCCCTGTATTGACATCGCTGGCAATATCAAGCATCTTTAAAGTAGCCTCAAAAGATGGCATTGGCAATGGGTCATCGACCAACCAAACGCGCCTAAAGATAATGAAATACATGATTCCGAGAAATCCAGCAAACATACTTGCAATGATTCCAATGAAGGCTAATTGCCAAACATCAGGCGAAGTAATTAGGGCTTGTCCTCCAACTAAATATTTAGCATTAGGGCCCGTTTGCGCTAATAAAAATATGGCAGGGAAGGTGAATATGAATCCCGTAGAAGCATGCGTGGCTCCTGTTGTTGCTGAAGTTGCAATGTTAACCTCACTTGGGCTCCATCGCAATGCCATTCCCAATAGATAGGCAATGTACCAAGCAGCCGAAATTGCCAATCCAAGTTTTAGACCGATATAGGCAGTAACTCCTGAGAATACTGCGCCGATAACGATTCCAATCATTACCCTCTTGGTATTCCAATGGCTAACCTCAAAAGAATCCCGTAGATTCTTTTCTTCCAAATATTGTTCGAGCACACCAGTATTGATGTTATTGTACATGTTGTCGTCGAGCCAAGTTAACTCGCCACTCTCAATCGCTTTCAAGCCTTCAGGCGTTACAGGTTGACGGTATGCACTCCTCTTGACACCCATTGAATCACCAAATCAATGGTCTCTACTAATTTTGAAACGACCTAATGCTTCCATCCACATAATCTCCTTTCCAGGCTCTATGTTTAGGCCATCTTCCATTGGTAGCACCATCAATTCGTAGGTTTTTGCATCCATAGCATGGACATCATCCCCTTCTATGTGGGTTACTGTGGCACTGCCTTTCTCAATCATTGGAACTTGAATGGAATCGGTCACACTGCCCACGTGACTCATCTTTCGGCCGGTGAAAATATTTGTACATTCGATGCGGGCTTTTGCTGAACCGTGCTTGCCAGGTTTGGACGTTGAGATGCTGAGAATTTTGTACGCCTCATCATCAACACAAAGGTAGCGACCCACCTTTAGGGTTCGAATTTCAACTCTTGTAGTACCCGGCATGTCTTTCGCTGTTCAAAGCGATTTATGAGAGTTGGCATAAAGACCACTGAATAAAAGCCAGAACACAAACTGAATTTACAGGCGAAAGCGTTTCATGTCTACCCTGTCGTGCAAGTGCGAGGTAGTAGGATGGGGTTGAAGCAAAATGCCGTTATCACTACTGAATTCGCTCCTGACACATTTTTTCCTGTAGTCCTAGGATTATTGCTTACTACGATAATTTGGCACTTTTGGGTGCCGCGTTCTCTTAGACGAATTCAAATCGCTTTCCATACTGGTGGGGATGATTACGAGGTCCATCGGATTTCTGAAACCGTGAAAGATGCACGAAACTTATTGGGGATTAAAGGAGCAGGTTGGGGAGTGCTCCTCTACATAATGGCAATTACAGGAGTAATGATTCTGTGCATGGAGATTCTAATCAAACCCTTTGAACATTCGATATATGTTTTCCAGATAATTGCCTTATTGATAGGAATACCGGTGATAATTTCCCCCGTTTCTTCGATGGCTGCACAATTTTCTCGCACCGTCGGCCATAAGCGGAAGGATATCGAGAGGGCTGAAAAACGTAAGTTGTTGAGATTCTTAATAGGGGCAGTCGTAATTGCAATCTCCGTTTGGTCCGTCAACTTTTGGCTACAAGAAACGGGAGCGCCATTCGAACAAATCGCTGCGTTCACACTTCTCATCTTGCTATTACCTTCAATCGTTGCTTACGGGAGGATTCTTGGTTCATGCTGGAATGTTTTGGTTCATTCCAAGTATCATCGAGCAGCAGGCAGAGTTTCGATTCTCTATCCAGATGCACCAGGAGTGATGGCTCGAATCATGGCGATGTTAATTTTCGTCAATGCGGTATTGATGCCATTAACTGCTCTAAATGGTGTGGTTTCTTGGGCCATACAATTCAGCGACCTTTCCAGTCTTTTCGTTCATTCAGACAGGGTGGTCGATATGCAGGGATTCCAAAACCGCTCCCTCTTGGGTGAAGGTGGAATTATTGGCTATTATTTCATCGAGATGTCGTGGTATATCGATGATTTTACAATCAGAAACCTTGCAACTATATTGGTAGTCCTTTTCCTGTTACTTAACGTTACTATTGTGGGAGTTGCCTTCGTTTATGAAGTTGCAAGACTTATGTTCCTCGGCGCCTCACACATCAGTGGACGGGGAGGGATTGTCTTTGCACAACCGCGAACTTTGCGTTCCGAAAAAAGCCAGCAAGCAAGGATATTGCAATTCTGTTTCATGGGTTTTGCAGGTTATACGGTTCTTCTTCTCCTAATTTCCGTGTTTCATCGTTTCCCTCAATTTCTACCTGATACCTCTGGTTGTTCTGATTGGGTTTCTTCAGTTGAGGTAATCAATGCTGGATTCTGCCCGATATTTGAACCAGATGTCTTAGAACAACTAATGTTTACATTATCGGTATCTGGACAGGCCGTTTTCTTCGTTGTTTGGCTTCTCTCGATAAATCGGGCTGGAAGATTAACTAGATTGAAATTCGATTTGAATAGCAATGACCTCGAAGAGAAAGCCAAGCAAATTGCCGCTGGTGATGTCTCGATTGGACAGAGGATAAAACGCTCATTAAAAGAGGAATTACATGAAATTGTAGCCGCTGATAATCTTCATAGAATGACTGAAGTTCTAAAGATGCTCGAACGAACTGATGATCGGCGAGATAGATTATTCAATACTAAGGCCCAAATGTTACATGCCGTTTCAGTTGGAAGATGGAGAAATGCAGAGGAAAGAGCAACCAGTGTCTTGGCCCAGCAAAAAGGTAAGGATGACCTTGCTCGGAAAGTATTGGCAATGTCTGCAATCGCCCAGCGCGATTTACGAGAGGCAGAATCCGCTATCGAAGACCTAGACAAGGATGATGTTGAAGTATCCCTGATGCTGTGGATAATTGACTTATTCCGAACCCGCTCAGAAGGAATTGACAATCTTGAGAAGGTGTCTCGAACTCCTGCTGGAAGAAGAGTTCTCGACTTGATGGAGCGCTATTCTACATGGTTCCCTTGGTCCGCAGATCATGATTGGCAAGATACCCAAATTGAACGCCTCGGCATAGTTTCAGACATCGGATTGCTTCGTTTGCACGGGCAAAGTAAATTGGCCCTTGAGATTATTGAAAATTTGCAACGTGGTTTACTAGAGGATGGCACCTGGTTAAGGTTGAATGTCGCTCAAGCCTTGGTTCTGATGGACCTTGGAAGAACTGCTGATGCAATGATGATTCATACCCGTTTAGTGAAGGGCCAATCTCAACACCCATGTGTTGCAGGACTGACCGAAGTTATGCGAAATAATGGTTTGATTACCAGCAAATTAAACTCTCAACGCGATGAATGGATTCCTGAAGTGCTTGTTGCAACTGAGTCCCCTAGTCTTATCGAATGGGGTAAGATGATCGATGACATGCCATGCAATGCAGTTGCTGCGTTGAGACAAGGGAAAGCAGGTGTTGATGAAGCATTGGTGGCAAATGCTTGGGTAACCTCCGGTGTAGCTGCACGAAGAGGAATTCACCCCTCGAGAAAATCACCATTCACTCGAGGTTTTGGTATCTTGATCTTAGGAATAATCACTTCCGCATTCTCGGCAGTACAGGCACCATGGCTTGGACTCGCAATCCTTGTCATAACCATTTTATTATGGGACCAACACATGCAAATGAACCGCAATGTACGGCTAAGGAATATGCCTGCCCTACGTAAATTAAGTAAACGACTTAGAAGAAAGAAAGCAATGGTAACAGCCCAAGAACTACCTCCTGGAACTCACCTCCTGCTGAAAGGTTTCATCCTTCCATTGAATGGTATACCAGTGGATGTCGGATTCCCTGCTTGGATTAGTCCAAAGCGCAAAATGAAAGAGGGATTAGTTCCAAAAAATACCAAACTAAAAGGCCATTTGAACAACTTCAAACAATCTTTGCGAACCATCGGAGTACGCCTAGACCAATTGCGACCTTCTATCTTAACCAACTCTCGTAATTCAGCATTCAAGCGTAAGCGCGGCACCTTTGGAGAAGCTTCCCTGATTTCACGTAGAGTAACAAATGCTCGGGTATTAACAGCCCCAAGTCCAGGTGGGCCTCCGCTAATGAATGATAGAATCGCAATGACCCACTCATCTCAAGCAAAACAAAATCCAGATAATTTAGTTCAATTTGTTTCGCGCAAAGAAAAGCGTTTCATGAAAAAGCAGAATAAGGGTTCTAGAGGTAAAGGCGAGATGTACGATTGGTGATGTTATCAAAACAACATCAAGCAGCGAGAATACGAGCCCTAGCGTGAACTGAACATCAAGAAGCACTACAGCCGTTCACGCGACGGGTGAGCAAAACAACATCAAGCAGCGAGAATACGAGCCCTAGCGTGAACTGAACATCAAGAAGCACTACAGCCGTTCACGCGACGGGTGAGCAATTCACGCTCCATCACTAAAATCAAAGTAAAATACTCACACTCTTTAGATCAGTAAGTGTAGAACCCCTTCCCACTCTTCCGACCCAAATCTCCACGACTCACCATCTCCTTCAACAAATCACAAGGCGCATACTTCTCTTCGCCCAGCCCTTCATACAAGACATTCATAATGTGCAAAATAGTATCCAGTCCAATCAAATCACAAAGTGCCAAAGGACCGATTGGATGATTCATCCCCAACATCATTATCCCATCAATTGCTTCAGGCTCTGCAACCCCTTCTTGCAAGGTTAGAATAGCCTCATTCAACATTGGACAAAGGATTCTATTAGAGACAAAGCCAGGAGAATCATTGCAAGAAAGAGCAGTCTTTCCCATCTTAGCAGATGCTTCAACTACCGCCGAATTGACTTCCTTACTGGTAGAACTGCCGTTTATTATTTCCACTAATTTCATGATTGGTACAGGGTTCATGAAGTGCATGCCAATTACTTGAGAAGGGCGCTTAGTGTGAGAGGCGATGGCGTCGATACTGATGCTGCTCGTATTAGAGGCAAGGATGGTTGATGGTTTGCAAATCTCATCTAATTCAGCAAAAGTAGAGAACTTCAGGTCCGGAATTTCAGGAATTGCTTCAATGACTAAATCAACATCTGCTGCTGCTTGACGACTTATTGCGGTTGAGATTCTTGCAAGACTTGCATCCGCGTCTTCTTGAGTCATCCTTTCTTTTGAGACTAACTTTGCTAGCGACTTCTCGATGCTATTCATTCCACGCTCAATATATTCTTGTTTGATGTCAATCATGACAACGTTATAGCCAGCACAAGCAGCAACTTGTGTTATGCCATTTCCCATCTGGCCTGCGCCAAGAACGCCAATACTTTCGATGTTCATATCCGTGGCGCATAGTTGGGCCTTCTTCATCATTGCCATATAGACCAAGAGCCATCAGAATTCTGATACCAATTGCTGCCATCTCCGGCTGTGTACCAATTTGTTCCGTTCTCATCTTTTGGCAGGTAATCTCCACCGCTGGGTAAGTCCTCCCAAGAGGGCACATGAGTCAATGGTTCACTACTTTCTGTCACAGGAACTTCTTCTTCCTCAGGAATTGGGGCTTCTGCTTCTTCGGGAATTGGGGCTTGTTTTGGCTTCTTCAAGATGACAAGAATTGCCCCAAGTAAGGCCAAGACAACAATACTTCCAACAGCAACAAATGAAATCATCAAAGTACTCATCCCGCCACTTGAAGTTTCTTCAGACTTAGATTGAGGCTCTTCCTCTTCTTCTTCAATATTACCAGGAGGGCAGCCATTAGAATTTGCGAATACATAGGACGCGACGGGGCACCTGTCTGCCTTGGTAGCCCCTACAATGAACTCCCCTGGCCATGTTGAGTTCCGAGTTAGGTTCCAAGTTTCATTGCCCCAATTATCACCATAACCATCGCCATCACTATCTGCCCACTGTGTTGCATCTTGAGATTTCCAATCGGCGCCATCCACTACTTTCCACCCAGAATCTGGATTTGAAATACCATCTCCATCAGTATCGATGCAACCGACTCTATCTCTACTACTGTTTCCCGCTTGTTGTGGACAATCATCCCCACCCTCAACGAGGTTATTATCGCCGATTCCATCCCCATCACTATCTTGATTCTGATTGCTATCAAATGGTGCCCAGTCATCTTCATCACTGACACCATCACCATCGCTATCTTTCTCATAGGGTGCGCAGCCAGTTTCATCAACTTGTGTTACTTTGAAGGGGGAAGTATTTGGACAATCATCGAATGCATCATTGACACCATCAAAATCGGTATCTCTCTCTGAGGCTCCACAACCTTCTGCATCTACATCTTCTCTTTCATTTGGATTTGTTTGTGGGCAATAGTCTGCCTTTTGGCCTGCAATATTATCCCCATAGCCATCTCCATCTTTATCCCACCATTGAGTAGTTTCATTCGGCATGTCATCGATGCTATCTGCATAACCATCAGAATCAGTATCTATGCAGCCATAGGTCTCATTGCGGATTGAAGTTCCAGGGATATCCGGACAATCATCACCGTTAACACCGCTGTTATTATCACCAAAGCCATCGCCATCTCGGTCTCTCCATTGAGAGTTTAAGTCAATAAAAGCATCTCCAGTTTCCTCCGTTCTATTGTCATTACTGCCGGAAAAATTGTAATTATCACCATAGCCATCTCCATCGACATCACTCCATTGGGTGGAATTATTTGAGAAGGCGTCATTATCATCTGAATAACCATCACCATCAAGATCAGGACAACCAAATCTATCGATTGTCGAATTTCCTGTTTCATTGACACAAGAGTCCCCTTCAAATCCCTGCTGTTCGTCTCCATAGCCATCGCTATCGCTATCGCGCCATTGGCTTGATTCTTCCTCGAATGCATCATCGACATCTGCATAACCATCCCCGTCTTGGTCAAGACAGCCAACAAATGGAGAGATGCTGGCATTTCCCTCCTCGTTATCACAATCATCGATTGCATTATTGATACCATCATTATCATCATCGAGTTGTACTTCAGCGCAACCTTTCAAGTCGACAATGCTGCCCTCAATTGTATCTGAGCAATTATCCTCGCCATCCCAAACTCCATCATTATCTGCATCGGGTAACATCCATTTTTTGTCCACACCTATGATCCCCCAAGAGACGACTTGATCCAACAGATTCATGGCAATAAATCCCTCTGATTCCCACGTGGATTGTCCAGTTGGGCCCAGATACCATTCTATGAAATTCCTCTTGTCTTCTAAATCGTCATTCGTAACCATCAATCTGAAATCACTTTGTAAAGGCCAAATATCATCTCTAGAATTATTGTAGCTGGGGGTAATTATAGACCCTCCCGCAGCGGTAGCGTCCTCGATGCCATGGGTTAAATTATCGAGAATCGGAATGATTGTCATACCCGTAGAATCATCTAGAACATATTGTAACTCAAGCATTCCAATACTTGAATCGCCGGCGGGCGCAGTTACTCCCGCTCTAATTTCTCCCCGCCATTCCAAGGAGATTCTGGCTCTATCGTTAGAATGTGAATATAGCGAATCCTTTTCTGCGCAATTACCACAAAATAAGGTATCCAATAACATTGGCACATCGGTCTTATTATCCCACAGTGAAACGAATACAATTTCGTCATTAGGACAATTTGCAGAAAGGTCTGACCATTCCCGAATAGCATCTAAGTCGCTATTTGGGGCCACGGAAGAAAGGTCCATTCCAGGCAATTCACCAATGCTCGATGCAAGCTTATTTCGGGCTGAAGCAGATAACATCCAACGAATCTGAGCAGTTGACAGCCCACCCATTCCAGATAAACAAGTATCAACCTCTCCACCGGCTTTGATTACCAAGGCTGCAGGATAACGTCCGATTGGAACTTCTACGATTTGTCGTGAAGAGGTCAGGCAGTCCAGCAAACCACTTTCACTATGATTAGCAAGTTCTGCTGAATAGGCATGAGATGGGCCATCCACTCCCGCTATTATCGCCCCTGAACCACTGCAAATCTCTATTGTAGCGAAATCTCTAGTAATGTTTTTGGTATTCAATAATCTGCCATCAGTTGGCCAATTATCACGCCATGTTTGTTTGGAAAGATAAGTTAAATCCCCTCCCTCAACCAAAAGATAACCTTCCTCAATAACGTGCATAGAAACCCTACCTCGGCGCATTCCAACCAAAGCCATTCCACCATCAGGGTGAATTGCTAAATCACGAGTACCGCGATTCCGGCTGCTGCTTCCAAAAGTGCCAAAAGTACCCGCATGCGACATATTTGAAAGGAGAATGGCATCTGCTTGAGAGTTTTCAGATGCCGCTAACATGACTGTGGAATCCGGAGTGAATTCCACATCTCTGACATTACGGCCGATGTATCTAGAGAACACTTCAGTATAATTCCGGAGGTCATAGATGTAAACCCAGTTGTTGTAGGAACCAACGCCAAAATATCTACCAGTTGCATCAATGTCAACTGTTGCAGTTATGTCATCGAAGCCTGTGAAATTTTCTTTAGTGCTAAGGTTATTCGCCCAGAGTAATGACACATGATAGCCTGTTGCAATCAGGACTTGTGAATCATCTGGGGTCAATGAAATATCATAAACACTATTTTCAAATCCCTCTGAATTGGTTTGTGTCCAATTAGTTGTGTTTATTTCATGTAGCGTATCATTTTGTGTGCCAACGTATAATTTGCTGTTATCATGGCTGAATTGAACGCAATAAATATCATACGCAGATGAAATAGTGAGGTTATAGATGTTACTTCCATTGATGGGGTCGATAACGCTCATCAAGCCATTATCCATGGCCACAGCCAATTTGCTTCCATCTGGGGAAAAATGCAGGTCGTTGACATCATTGGGACCTGCCAATAAGACACCCATAGATTGTCCCCTGACGTTGAACTTCTCAACCCTATTGTTGTTGCTTCCAGCCACATATGACATGCCATCTGGATGCCAAGCAACCGCATTTACTGTTGAGCCGATGGTGACATAGTAATCCTGAATTGAATCTTCCCATGCCCCTGCAGTTGCATTTTGGAAATCAGCCCAGCCATCACCATCACTGTCTGGACAACCAAAAGCCTCTGCCTGAGAGGCATTACCACTTGCATAGGGGCAGATATCCAGACTATCATCGATACCATCTAAATCGCTGTCACCCGCATTGGCAGTTGAAATTGTGGACACAAGAAGCAGGATGACCAAGCCCACGCTCTTCCTTGCCATGGCTAAAGACATTCAATCACACCTTTAGGTGTGTTGTATGATTGCCTCTTAGTCTTCAAGTAAATCTTCCGCTGCCGCAAGCAAACTTTTTCTTTGACCGGGTGTTGCTGCTGCGGCAGGAGTTTGAACATTCACTAAGGGTTGTGAAATTGGTTTAACCTCCGGTGCATCGAAGAATAATTCCCTGTCCATTGGCACCCCAAGTACTTCTTCGTCTTCCTTACGTGGTCTGAAAATCAAAGCCAATACTCCGATTGCAATCACCAATCCAATGCTAATATTGACTATTCCTCCAGCCGATTCAAGAATACTGCCAAGGGTTCTTTCTTCTTCTGTTAAAATCAATTGAGTGCTGATTATGGTGCTATGGCCTGCACTATCTGTGATTAGCAATGTTGCATTCCATCTCCCTGCTGCTGCTTGAAGACTAAGTTGTCCTGAATTTTGTAACTCATTATATGTTTGAATCGCTTCTCCATTGAGGGTTAAACTTAGATTCCAATATGAGACCCCATCACTACTGATAATATCGTGGCGAAGATAAAGTCCATCGAGGTCGCCAATGAATTCCAATATTAATGATGGGGGGGTGGTATCGAGAGTAGTTTCCAAGGTTGAGGTTGCCGAGTTTTGCGCTAAATCTGTGGCCGAACAAATGATTGTTAATTGGCGGTTGTCAAGATCCATATCTCGCCAATCAAGCCATGGAGTTAGACCCAGTTCCCAGTTGCCTTCGAAATCAGAAGTGGTTTGGGACCAGGTACCAGTTTGCTCTATATCACAACGAATATCGACATTTGGACTTGCGATGCCTTGCACATTAATCGGTGGATAACGATCTGGAATGTCATCTGCAACAAAAGCAATCCTTGAATTTGGACTGCTAATGTTGATGAATGGAGTTTGAGAATCTCTCATCACTTCTAATCGCCATTCTTCATGAATAGTCATTCCAGAAACTGTCAGGGTGAAATGATTGCTTCCTTCTTCCAATGGAATCGTGATATTCAGCCATTCGCCAAGGCCAATTCCAAAAATCGGAGGAGTTGTATTCAATCTCCAAGTTTGGCCCGGACCCAAATAAAGTTGAGCGATAACTTCGCTGCTGTTAACCCATTTACCATCCCACAGTGCAGTCAATTCAGGAGTATAGAGTGAAGTTGGCAATACTACCTCGATACAAGATATGACGCTATTTCGCCCTTCGTCGGTGCTTTGAAGGCAAAGAGTATGACCTTCAAGAGATTCAAGGGTATGAACCCAAGTATTGCGCCCGGTTTGGCTTTGTGGTAAAATTGTGCGGAGTCCATCGACCAAAAGGTCAGTAGAAGTATTTTCACTGATGGTCCACGCTAAAGGAACCAAATGATGCTCCAAAGTTTCATTCATTGTTGGGTCAAGCCATTGTAATACTGGGAAGACAGTATCTACTCTGAAAGTTAGGTTCTTTCTTTGCCAATTGCCTGCCTCATCCTGGGCGCTTAATTCTACTGTGAAATCCCCCTCTTGGGTGGCCAAAGAATGTTGGTTCCAAATGAAGTTTGAAGGATTAAACTTCTCATCAGATTGTATCCATAATTTTGCACCCAATTCGACTTGATATTCAAACAAAATTGAACTTGTATTTACTACTGCTAAAATCGCATCTGAACGCATCATTAATGACGGCGCAATGGTATCTCTCTCAATTAGTAACAAAGTAGTTACACTATTTCCGGCCTTATCCGTAGCTGTAATATTGAATTGATTCAAACCCTCCAAGTCTAACTGCAGAGTGGTGTTGTAATAACTGTCATCTGCAACTAGTAATCCTTGTTCTGTTTCTAATGATATATCGGTTTCAGAAATGACGCTTAAATTCCAAAATGTATTGTTGGTTAACCAGGTGCCAGCAACATACCCTGGGATGCTGATTTGTGGATTTGAAATATCATATGTCAGATATAATTCAGCCCGCGAAAGTGAACCTTCAAAATCGCTAACATTCAATTGGAAATATTGTTCTGTCTCATTTGCTGGTAGGCTGAAATTAAGCCATAATTCCCTTGCAATCTCAGTTGAGTTTAGGTCTGTGCGGTTAATTTCGAAGCCATCGGTGTCAATACCCATTATTGAAGTGAAATTTTCCGCCCCTTCTAATGAAATATTACTGAGGTTAACCCCACTTCCTTGGGAGTAAATGTAAGCGCTAATATTGACAGTTTCATTATGGTGTGTTCCATTGTTTGGGGAGAGGAATCTTGCCTGTGTAGGCAATGCCAATAATCGATATTCGTAAGGTACTTCCAAAGTCCCACCACTCTCCAGTTCCAATGAAACATAACCGCTGAATATACCGCTTCGTTGTGGACGTAAAATCGTCAAATTAACCTGCCAAGCCTTGAGTGGAATTTGCCCCCCTAATGCAGCACTGCCTCCTGACCAGTTAGAGAGGATTTGGGAATTATTCAATTCTGAATAATTGTCGACAATTAAGGAATAACCGCCGATCATTTTCACTTGCAGCCAAAAAGTGGTATTATTTGATGCAAGGTCATAACCGTGTACAACTATCCACCATTTTCCGTTTGCCGGATTATTTACCTCGCAGATTTCATTGCTTCCGCCACCACCTGAAGTCTCCATCAACTCGCTTGACCAATCGATTACCCCGTTGCCATTCTTATCGCGATAAAGGTAGAGGTCTAGGTCTTCACCCATCCTATTAGAATCGATTTGAACTTTCAAATATTCGATGTCTTGGAGGGTTAGGTTTCTGATATATGATGAACTTGATTTATCAGAAGGATTGTCTTGAGATACGGTTTCATTGCTCCAATACATTGGCTCAGTCCAACCATATCCACTAACACCGTTTAGATTGACATCTGCGGTTGAGCCGATGATGATGCTCTCATTAAAATCGCCTTGAGTCCAGTTAACCACTGTTTTTGACATGTTTCCAGAAAGTGTTGCTGCATAACCCACGGTGACATTGACGGGATTATCATTGGTTAGAACTCCATGCATTGTACTGTGTAAAAGCAGAATCTTGTGGCCTGCGCTAGCCTCTGCACTGAGCAATTCCCTATCGGTACCAGTGGTAGTTTCACGCCTCCAAATACCTGAACCTGCATGCTCGATATCAGAACCAGTTTCGATATACATATTCTTAGTACCATATGCAATAGGATCATCCGCAGCAAAAGGATGGCTAGTCTCGCTCAACCAAAATGCATCTATATCAGTATGTCCATTATCCGGCCAATCAACATCGATGATAATTGTACCATCAGTCATGTTGGCCGGCCAATCAATCGCGAAGGCTTTCCAATCTCCGGACTCCGCTCGCCACCCCCATCGCTGGGCTCCTTGCATCCAAGTTTCTCTATAGAGGGATTGATTGCTAAGATTATTGTCGATTGTTGGCGGTATCCATGAATAGGGTCCTGATACTGCAACAGTGGCTATAATCGGCAATAACCAATCATGCCCACGCCCATCATCGATACGGATTCCCGACATATGTAAGCCCGGAATCGCATCGCTTGGAATAGATACTGTAATGCTAATATTGCGCGAAGAATTAGCTTGAACTTGAACTGTGGAAGGAACACTAATCCATGAATCAGAAACTTTTGAAAAACCGGTTATATCGATTTGAACATCGAGGGGGTCAACCAATCCAGTTCGTACCTCCTCCCTGAAAATAGCCAATAAGATACCATCACAATCCTCCTCCCAAGGGTCAGTAGCCCTAGTCTCAGACTGAGGCCCAGTAAAGTAAGAGGCGGTCATAACCGAAACTTCCGAAGATTGCCATTCTCCATCTTGAATGAACGAATCATTATTGCTATCATTCCAATACATCCCATCTCCATTGCTGTCATTCCAACGATAAGTGTAGAGATAAATCCGGTTTTCAGATTGCCTGTCTTGATTGCCATCAAAGCCAAGTGGGTTGGTTGAAGCCCGAGCCCTAACCATCGTTGCAGTTGCATCAATGCTTGTATTATTGCTATCATTATGAATCAGTAGCGGCACCACAAAATCAGGTCGCGAGGATTGATACCCATCCCACCCCATGCTAGTATTGGAAAGCCAAGTGAAGTTCTGATGAGTAGTAGCCTCAAAGGTCTCGCTGGTGAAATTTAATTGTTGTCTGACTGATTGAGGATTGTTGATTTGCACCGAATGGCTAACTACATCACCAGCCATCAACCAATTAGAATTGGCAACCCGATGCGCTCCATCATTTTCACCTGGCATCAAAACTGCGGGTTCGAGCCACCAAGTATCATTCGAGCCTGCAATCGTGTGAATCGCCCGCGATGCATTGAACCAGCCTGCACCTTGGACCAATGCTTCATAGGAGATATCATCAGCCGTTGACATAACTAAATCACGTATCGTCTGACTATCTGGATAACTGCCATATTCCTCAAACCAAGCCTGCTGAACAAGCGCCATCAAGCCAGCAGCAAGTGGAGTTGCGAGTGAAGTTCCACCCCATGACCCATAAGCGGAATTTGCGTTAGTTTTCTCATTGAGAGTCTTATCTCCAGTTGCTGACCAACCGATAGCCACGATATCTGGGTCCATTCTTCCCTGTGAGTTAGGACCTCTATCAGACCACATCGCCATATCGCCATGAGTATCACCGATTGAGCCGCCTGTTTTGGAAGTTGCAGCCCCAACCGAAAACACACCAGCTGCCCCACTTGGGCTAGTTACCGTGCCATATCCTGGACCGCCGTTCCCCATCGCCACCATGAATACAGTCTTGGGAGAATGAACTCTTGTTATCCAATCTAAATACAAGGAATTGAAATCCGAACCGGCATCAACAACGCCGCTATATCCGAAAGAGAATGAGCCGATTTGTGCCTCATCTCCGGTGTTGATTAGACCATCAGGACCTTCAGCGACAAAGCGCCAAGTATCCAAACCTGAGCCGCCACTATAGTAATTTCCAACTCCTATAATCGTTGCATTGGGTGCCATCCCTTGCACTTTTCCACTTGCTACGATTCCTTGTGCAGAAACTGCGCTGGCACAAAGGGTGCCATGGTTTCCAGCAGGACCGCTGGCTTCGTTTAGCATAAAGGCAACAATATCACCATTATTGGGGATTCGATCAGCATAACCTTGGCGGGCAGCCAAAGTAGGACCATAAGGAAGCGAAGTATTTCCATCAGCGATGAAGTAAATCATCCCGCCACTGCGATCCCATAAACCATCACCATCAAGGTCCAGTCCAGTGGTCTCATTGCCTCTATTCATGACAAATTCATCAGCGAATGAAGCATCTCCATCCATATCAACATAGACACTGTCGTAAACACCAGCAGTGATGCTGTCTATAAGAAGAATCGGAACGTCATCACCAACTCTAGACTGTAGATTATCATCAGGATGTTCACCGATTCTATAATTTCCAGATATGCTTGTTATATTACTGATGTTGTAACCTGAAGTGTCCAACAAGGAATCATTGTCTGAATCGATATCCACTGTTGAAGTATCTGCAAACCACGAGTTGCCATCGCTTGGATAGGTATCCCCATCCTTCAACCATTCATTGAGCGAACGAGGGTCATGGGCGATTGGCCATCCATACCAAGGACTGCTAAGGTTATCATCGCGAGCTTGAGTTCCATTTAGGTCAGGATGAGCGAAATCAACACCAGAATCAACGATAGCAACTTTCACTCCCTTACCACTGATATTATTTTGCCAAGCATCTGTTGCACCATGAATATCCACTGCTTTGAAGGTTGAGGGTTGAGCCTGTGAATCAGCGGGCTCTGGATTCTCCAAATTGCGGGTTATTGCTCTGATACCATCGAGATACAGCAACTTCGAAACCAAATTTCCGGGCATTGTTATCATACGATGTTGTACTGCCCCCTGCAATGATTCAGGGCTGGTTTCGACTAAGCGCCCTTCTGAAACCTGCTGCTTTGGTAATAATCCATGTTGTTGTTGCCATTGGTGTAGCATCGACAAGTCATCAGTCAAAACCAATGCATCGACTTGTTGCTGTAATTCCCACCAATCCAATGCAGGGAATATGTATGGTTTCTGCCATTCCTCGGCAGTTTTTTCTTTTTCTTCTACCATATCGTCTACCATATCTTGTGATTTTTCATCACTCAAATTCAGAGTTGGTAGCATTATTGCAGCGAGAAGGAGAGTTAGCAAAACACGCCGCATACATATCTCCTGCTGGTGAAACGTTCTTGATGCTGTGGGGTGAGAGTTCAAGCGATTGACCTAAGAACTGAATGCAAGTCGAGCCGCTTACTAGCCCCGTAGTGTAGTGGTCCATCATGTTGGCCTTTGGAGCCCGCGACCCTGGTTCAAATCCGGGCGGGGCTACTAGCATCTAAAATCATCAAACAGCATCTAACAACCCCGCTCGGATTTGAACCTAGCGTGCGTTGAACATCAAACAACATTACCGCCGCCCACGCGACGGTTTGGAGTTTCATGGATAATCATCAAACAGCATGAAACTCCAGAGCATCAAAAACTGGCGGGTCTACTTGAGCAGATGTTTGTTGAACACGTAGCCCACCTAGCGTCGCGCATCCCTTGCTTCGTTCATTCCAGCGCTTGGATTGGAACTTAAAACAGACAACATTGAAATGATACTTTCTTACAAATTACCGCGTTGGTTAGAAACTTGGTTAAGCATTCTTAAATCAGCGTTCTATAGCATAATATGAGCATCTAATAGAAAGAATTAAACATGATGAAAACTACCCCCTATATGATGATAAGAAGCACTGAAAGCCTAACCCATGACTGCAACGATGACCGTATATTCAGCTATGCTGGAACCATACCGATTGAGACCTACTGCCTTACTTGTCATACCGAGTTGATGGCCGTCATGGCAGAGGACGGGGAACGCCGAAAGGCACCTTCAAATGATGACATTATTTCATTTCAAAACTGTTCTAAAAAGCCCATGTTATTATCTATCCCTTCACTGAAACCACCCCTCTCTCGCGTGCAAGAACATTTTGGAAATTACTGAGGTTATAAACCCCTAAAATAGATAGACATAAGAATAACCTAAATAAATAATAAATGGAGGAATTAAGATGAAAAAAGAAATGTATGTATGTGAATTATTTGAGATGAAATGGGCATGTAGTATGCCAAGAAAAAACCCTGCAGACGCGCGTATGGACGCTAAAAACTACATTGCGGGCGTGTTATTAGCAAAGCAAGGAATCGTAATCAATCCAGAGCACTTTGGGTTTGGTTTAGAACCACCAGAAATCAACGCCTGGAAAGAACTGGTTTACCCCACAGTTGATGTTAGCGACTATATCGGCGAAACATATTCTGTCATGCTACGCGAAGATGACAACCTAGAAACTTGGAGGATATTTCACCAAGAATGCTTCGAATCTGGTGAATTTCGAGGCCTATACAATGAAGAAATAACCTTCGGAGTTAATGGAATTGGCGGTTTGCTAGCGGCGGCAAAAGATATCGATGACGAGGGAATCTGGACCTCAAAATATGGTAGGATGTGCTTATTAGGTAGCAAAATGCCGATTCCCAAAAACATTCAAACAATCGGTGAGAAGGAGGAAGTATTGGCAATAATCCCAGTGCGTGAATTCATCTCCCACTGCTCCAATTGTAACACACCCTTTTCATCTAAACAAACGTGTATATTCATGGAACGTGCAATCTTGATACCTGCTCGTTGTTGCAACATGATGTTATGGAGCTCAGAAAAAGAGATTGAAACATTCCTTGAGGAGTGGGTCTGATGAGAAACGGTTGGGATGGCAACTCCTTCATGAGAGGAAGGTATTCAGAGGATGGGATCAAAATAAGAGGGATGGTGAAAACGGTGATTAATTCATATATACTGACCTTAATTTGTGATTGGAGGGACTGAGTTGAGTTGTGTGGGAGATTGTGTCCAATTCAGAATCAAAATCAGGGACTTGAGGGACAGGCCAATCCGCTTTTATCGAACAAAGGACTCATTCAAGGAAGTTTTCTGTAAGCAGGAAAAATGTAAGCACCAGAGGAATAGTAGACACGGGACGGGTGATTGCATCATCAATTTCGTATGGCCGGATGGGACTGTGGATTATCTCCACAAAGATGCAAGATGCAATCAGATATTCAGTGTTCCTAAGCAGATATTCTCAAGTCTGTATGAACTTCAAGTTTCACTGCCTAGAACAAGAGATGAGGAGGTGTTCTGTGCTCATGAAAATTACGATACGAAGGAGTGGCATTTGTTGAAGTGCGTTGAAATCTCAAACCGTTCATTGTTGCTCAACAAATTATGGATAATTAGGCCGTTGAGGAGTAGGGCTGCTGATTTGAAGGTCCTCCATGATAGGCTCAAAAAGGAAATCAGTGAGGATGTTTTTGGATAATGTTAAACATATTTGACAAGTCATCAGAAAATGAGGTACTCTAATGCTTGGAAGAAATTGATAAATATCATATCTACTTTCAATTATCTAGAAGAAGTGAACGGATGGAAGAGGAGTTAGAGGCTCACTCTTTTTCCTGCACCGCCATAATTGCCAAATAGGCTTCCTCAGTTTCAAACTCCAGCACCGCTGGTCCAATGTGCAAACAATCCTGACATTGGTATTTTCTGCCTAATTCAAAACCCATGTATGGGTAGAAACGAAGGCTGAAGCAGTGAGGGCAGACTATGAAAGACATCTCAACAGCAAATAGCTGCCACTGCATTTGAATGCTTTTGTCATTCAATCAGTAATAAAGCGAAATGAGGATTTTTAAATTGTCTTTACAACTGCCGTGATATGATTAGTATACCTTAACCAAAACCCATTGCTTAATGGATGCACAAGAATACTACCAATCGTTGCTCTCACAGGGTTATAAAAGCGAGGATTCAGTTGCATTTACTCAACAACATTATCCCGGATTTACTCTGACTCCTGCCGCAGAGGCACCTCCCTCTCAGATGCCGGCTCCAGCCCCGCTACCAATGCCTGGGGTTTCTCCTGGAATCGCTGGCGAAGACGACACGGTCCTCCAAGTCCTCACAATAATTGTTGAGTAAACTGAGACGAAACTCAGAGATTTGCAAGTTGACGATGTGCAGGGTCAATCAAAACTTCCAGTGCTGAATCGATAAATTCTTCCAAGCCGCCATATTCTTGCGCCTGCAATGCCATGTCTAACTTATCCATCTGCTTGACGAAATGTGCCTCCTTACTTTTGCCCGCTTCATACTCGTCCCAAAGAGCCTTCAATTCATCGCGATGACACATCACCTCGAGCAAATCATTCATCGCTTCATCTTCCATTCGATGTTTATCATCTCGGGAAACAGAATCATGTGGTGTGATGTCACCCACCCTGATCTCAGCCAGATCATGAATAGTTGCCATCTCCAACACTCGTCCTCGGTCTAGGTTCGGTGGGCACAATACCAATGACAACCATGCAACACCCCAAGAGTGAGCAGCAACACTTTCAGGATTCTCTATTCCCGCTCGCAGCCAGCCTGTTCTTGGTAGGGATTTCAGTTTCAGTGCTTCAAGTAGTATGCGCTTTAGGTCGTCCATGTAGTGTCGATGACCATGTCAGATTTTATCCCATCGCTACGCGGCCGGATGAATATAATGGAGTGTCAACAGTTATATCATACCAACCATCCCTAAGCACATGGGCAAAAGAATTGAGATGAATGTAGGCGATGCCCCTCTTCAACCCATCAGAAGGAGAAGGGCAAAGAGCGACCTTTATGAAAGATTATTTCTTGGGTTATGGTTGGCCATTATAGTCTTAAGTTTCGGTGTGGCATTTTGGTTAGCTTCAACTAATAATCTCCTATTTGGAAGAGAGTTTGAGGCGCAGACTGAGTGGAAGCGCTTTATGTTCATTGTGTGTGTTAGCTTCTTCGGATTTTGTAGTTTCTCATTATTGCGATTTGATGCACTAGCAAAAACAAGAGAAAAGAATACTTTTACCTTCGCAATGGATAGGTTCCATGAACAAGACAAGAGGCATCAGCAGAGACAAGCTTTGATGGTCGATATCGACATCGATAAGATTAGAAGCAGCACAACCAAGAGCGATAATTCTGAGGAAAAAAAGGCAGTGGTTGAAATCTCAAGCGAAAGCAAGGGAGAGGCTGCTGAAGAGTCTGTCTCAGGCGAAGAATAGCAAGGCGGTCAGGGAGAGGCCGTTTCGGCAAAGGCGTCGTATTTATATTTCAAACTCAATGATCAGTTGACATTAAAATATGAGTCAAAGAGAGTCTTTTTTGTAGCCGCTTTATTAATCATCTTGACAATAATTATCCCCTTATTGGCAATTATTACTGCTCCACTATTTCTTACATCGATGGTGATGGTTGCGATGGAAAGAATACACTTAGGAGAATTAGAAGAATCGATATTCTAAATATTATTTGCAGATACTAATTGAAATGAAAAATTTGCAATAGGTTCACTCGTCCTCAGATGAATAAGTAGGAATAAATGTTGTGGATTTACCTTCGTTGGAGAGAACAAGTGCTGCAGAACCTAATGTAATAAAAGATGCAATTAATGTGATATAAAAGCCAAATCCAAAATTGATATCACTTACTTTACTAACTGGGTACATCAATATCCAGAGAATGATACCTATCAGCATACATCCTCCAGACCCTAGTCCGTAATATGCTGTAATTCTTTGATTTGGCGATAATGATGTTTTGTTTGAGCGCATCGGCAAAAAAACAAACTATAGGTTGAAAAGCGGGGGTATTGTTTCACTAACATGGTCGAACATCTTCCGCCGCCAAGTGCCGCGGAAAAGATGTTGAAAGCAACCAAAAAAATGGCCTCTTCGACTAAAGTCAAAATGGCTTCATTAAGAGAGGCATTGGCTGAAAAATTTGCTTCTGACGGAAAGGAAGAAAAAAAGGAGCAAGGAGTTATTCCAATTGAAGAACCTTCTACTGATGAAGAAAATTTAGAATCTCAAAAGGCTGAGCAAGAACAAGAACTTGATGAGTCTGAGGAGGTCGAACAAAGCGAAGAAGAAGTTTTCGAAAAAGGAGAGGAACTTCAAGAAGACGAATCCGAACTTCAGGCACTCTTGGTTGAGGCGAGTGATATGCTGCGCACTCAATCTAGAGAACTGGATGGATTACGTTCAAAATTAGAAGCATTGGAAAATGCTCAAGGTGATGAAAAAGAATTTGATTCAAAATCATCACTTGGAAGAGACCTACACCTAACATTCAACGATGGAATGACTCTGATGGGAATCTCATTATTGTGGTTGGTTGCTTTGGTTGGCGCAGACCGATATTTATCCACCCAAACTTGGATGATTGGTAATAGTTTACCAACTGACTTAGTAAGTTGGAGCATCGGTTCGGGGCTTTGGTCATTCCATGTT
>Ga0066376_10001074_pt1 | contig 26588 bp, 27 predicted proteins | sample Knorr_S15_td_Bot_FD_77009 | JGI IMG/M metagenome (GOLD analysis project Ga0066376, IMG submission 77009) | Marine microbial communities from Southern Atlantic Ocean transect - Knorr_S15_td_Bottom_ad_5009_LV_A | ecosystem: Environmental > Aquatic > Marine > Oceanic | place: Southern Atlantic... | reverse complement strand
TGGCGGACACTGAAAAAGAAAAGGCCCTGTGGAATACACCACAGGGCCTTTTTCGTGACTGAAATTTGGTGCCGGGAGAGGGACTCGAACCCACACACCCGTAAAGGTAGCGGATTTTAAGTCCGCCGCGTCTGCCATTCCGCCATCCCGGCTTTTTAGGCTGGGGTTACACCGGCTGTACCTTCTGGAAATTAGGCTGGGAATTCTGGCTGGGCGTATCGGCCCGTGGGAGGGAACCTAAGGGGAGAGGGGAGGTTTTTGGAGGCGACGGGCGGATTCGAACCGCCGAATAGAGGTTTTGCAGACCTCCGCCTTAACCACTTGGCTACGTCGCCCCGATTTGCCCCACGGTCGGATCAACCTAATTGGTGCCGAGGGTGGGATTTGAACCCACACGAGCTTACGCCCACGGCCCCCTCAAGACCGCGTGTCTACCAGTTCCACCACCTCGGCCCAGCCGTGCGCGCCGGTATTATATCATCTCTTAGGCATGGCGGCACCCATATTCAAGCCTGGGAACACACTTGGCCTCATACGGTCAACAGCTACGGGATCGAACCCCTATAATAGACCGATGTCCCGGGAACCGCGCCGCAAACAGGTAAGTCTCAGGGTCTTCGATAACGAGCCCACCGCCCGGATGGCAGAACAACGCCTCCAACTGGAGGGAATACCCTGCCTGATTCGTTCATTGCGCGGCGGCCCCGGCCTTTGGGGAACGGCCTACAATCTGCCCCACGACCTGCTGGTTTACGAGGGCGACGAGACTCGGGCCCGAGAGGTCCTGCAATACCCGGCCCAAGACATACCGGAGCGGGAACGAGAGCAAGAAGGTGAAACGCCGGCGCCGCTGATACCCCAGTGGATGGTCACCGCGACCATCGTGGCCGTCGTGGCATTCATCGCCCTGACCGTGGTGATCGCGAATCGGGCGGTCCGGTAAACGCATCTCATACGTGCCCCCAGGTGTTAGCTCTATAAAAGCCACCGTAGGGAGCGAAATCTAACCTTTGCAGGCATCCTACATGCGGAAAATACCCCTCGGACCCGTGCGCGCCATCACCTTCGACATGTACGGCACGTTGCTGGACCTGGTGGCCAGCTTCGCGGCAGGCTTCGACGAATTTCTAAAGGCCAAAGGTTATTCGGGCAATGTTGATGATGTGGTCGTCGCCTGGGAGGCCACCTACCTTTACGAGAGCAACGTCGATTCTTTGCTGGGCGGCCCTCGCACTCCCTTCGAGGTTGTGCGCCGGGTGACCCTCAGCCAACTCTTTCACAAGCTCAAGATCGCCCACACCAAAGACGACATCGAGCAACTGGTCACCACCAAGGCCACCCCGGCGCTTTTCCCCGACGTTAAAGAGCACCTGACCCGGATACGATCCCTGGGTAAATATCAGATGTCGGTGCTTTCCAACGGAGACCTGGCGTCGTTGGACCGTGCGGTTAGCGGACTGGGCATCCCCGTCGACCGCGCCATCTCCGCCGAGCAGGCGGGATTCTATAAGCCCCACTCCGGGGTGTACCAACATGCCATCAAAGAGCTTGGGCTGCCGCGTGATCAGGTGCTCCACGTCGCCGCCCACGCCTGGGACATTCGGGGCGCCAGGGCAGCGGGCATGGCCGGGGCCTACATCAACCGCTACGATATCCCTTATATCGACGCCGACGGTTCCCAAGCCGACTTGGAAGTTCCAGGATTGGCTGAGCTGGCCGACCGGCTGACCCAGACCTAGAATCTCAAAAAGATAATGGCCCCGGTGGCTGGGCCGAAGGGCGGACGGGCCCAGTGTGAGGAGGAAGCAGTGTCTACAAGGTTGGGCATCGAACTAACGGTGGAGCCCGCGTTCACCGCAAGGGCCTACCGCACCCGGAATATAGTCTGCGGGCAATACGCTTCATGGGCGGCTGAGATGCACATGCTGCGGATGAGCGTGGTCAGTTATTTCGAGTGCTCAGACTCGGTGCTGGACCACCTGGCCCACGGCGTCGGCCGCTTGGCCGAAGAGAGCAAGCAACGCAGCCCCCGGTTTTCCATCAACTGCCGCGGCGTCGATGACGGCCGGAACGCAAGTGGCGGTAACGGCGAACGCAATAGCATCTACCTGGACTTCCAACAGACAGACCCCAATCATCCCCTGACTTTACTGCGCCGCGACGCGTTGAAGATGCTGGACGAACTTCCCGGAGCGGCCGCGCCGCCGCGGCAAGAAGACTTCCACCCCAAGATCAACCTCCTGGAGTACGCCGGCCTCCCGGCGCCGGTTATGGCGGACGCCGCCGAATTCGCCTGCGGCGTGGCGATCGACGTGGGAGTCCCATCGGTTGCCCGGGCCTGGCGGCTGGTGTTGTTGCGTTACCACTCCGAGGCTGCCGGCGACGACTGGAGCCAAGGCAACTGGGCGTCCGACATCCGCTGGGAGCACCTTTCTAGCTACGTTCTGTAGTTAGGTGGCGCCAGACAGAAGTCCCTTCCCCCGTCGCAACGGGGGAAGGTTAGGATGGGGGCGCTCCGTTTGAATGCGAACCCAGTTGCGGCTGGCAAAAATCCCCCAACCCCCCTTTATGAAAGGGGGGCTTTTACTTCCCCTCACGATTTGAATTGGGATAAAGGGGGACTGAGGGTGATTTCCCACTCTGGCGGCCAACCAACCCCTGGGTTATCATGCTCTCAATCTGTGGGTTCCAGCATATGTGTACCCGTTTTGCGAGAGGAGACCAGGTAATGAAAACCACCACCAAGCTACGCCAGATGATCAATTCGGACAGCCTGACCGTCGCGCCGTTCGTGCTCAACGCCTTCCACGCCAAGATCGCCGAGTCGGTGGGATTCCAGGCCGTTTACATGACCGGGGCCGGGACCTCCGCCGAGCGCGGTTTCCCCGACGTTGGCCTGCTGACCATGACTGAGATGGTGTCCAACGCCAAGTACATCGCCGGAGCAGTGGACATCCCCGTGATCTGCGACGCCGACACCGGCTACGGCAATCCCCTGAACGTGCAGCGCACCATCCGCGAATACGAGGCCGCAGGAGTGGCGGGGGTGCACATAGAAGACCAGGTGTTCCCCAAGAAATGCGGCTTCTTCGCCGGGAAACAGGTCATCCCCCAGGAAGAAGCGGTGCAGAAGATCAAGGCCGCCCTGGACGCCCGCACCGACCCCGATTTCGTGGTCATTGCCCGCTGCGACGCCTACGCGGTCACTGGCTGGGAGGACACCATCAAGCGCTCCCACGCCTACATCGACGCCGGCGCTGACCTGGTGTTCGTGGACGGCATCAAGAGCCGGGAAGACATCGAGAATTACGCCCGGGACATGGGCAGTTTGCCTCGGATGTACAACGGCGACCTGGCCAACACCAAGGAGATGGACGCCCTGGGCTACAAAGTCATGATTTGCGGTAGCACCATCTGGCTGATCTACAAGCAGCTCAAGGACTCGTTCACCGAGTTGATGGAAGAAGGGGCCGTGAACCCAGAGCGCTACGGCACCCGCTGGGACGTGGCGGAGTTGATGGGCCTGGACGCCGTCTACGAATTGGAGCAGAAGTACGGAGTGACCGAAGCGCCGGTGGCTTAGGCGGTTAATGCGCCCCAATGGATTCTAGCGAGGTGAAGCCATGGGTAAATATCTAGTGCAGGCATCCTATATCCAACAGGGGATTTCCGGACTGGTCATAAGCCCGGAGGATAGGACCGCAGTCCTTGATCAGATGACGGCCTCAATGGGGGAAAGGTCATCAGCCTCGACTATTGTTTCGGTGATTACGATGTGGTGATCATAGTCGAAATGCCGGACGACACTTCCATGGCGGCGTTCTCGATGGCTGCTGGCGCGTCGGGGGCCCTGGGCAACATCAAGACCACGGTGTTGCTACTCATGACCGAGGGGTTCGAAGCGGCGAAAAAAGCGTCGTCCATGACCTACCGCCCGCCCGGCCAGTAGCGAATCTTAGCCCTGCCATTACCCCGGAACAGGGTCACGTCCTCTCCTTCCGTTAACCCTGAGCGCCGACTGTAAGTCGAGAGTCTCGATGAAATTGGACCTGCCGAAGGACACCAATGGCGGGTGAGTGATTTGGTTGGCGGAGTGAGTTCCAGCGTTCGCTGGAATGACGGGGGCGGCGCAGGGAATGGTCATGGACGATCATTCCCCGTAGGGGCAGGTTTCCAACCTGCCCTTTTACTTTGCCACGGTGGTTGTCAAAGCAAAGTGGGTACTGGGGAGAAGTAAAACGGCTTGGGAACAAGAACTCGATTTACGAATGACAGGGCGGGTTAGAAACCCGCCCCTAGATGTCGGCATAGCTGCGGTCAGGCTGACGTGCTCAACCCTAATCCGGAATCAGGGTCATAACTTCCCGCGAGAACCGCTCCATGTTTTCCTGGAGCTCCGGCACTGTGCTCCCTTGGAAGCCGATGATGAAGTTGGATACGCCCAGGTCCTGGTACTGACGCAGGTCGGCGGCTATCTGCTCGGGCCGGCCTTGCATCATCTCCCTTGAGCTGCCGGCGGAGTCGTTGAAGACGATACCGGTGCTGAAGGTCAGAGACACCGCGTCCTCAGGCCGGCCCGCCTCCACAGTCAACTTTCGCAGACGGGCGATCTTGCCGCCCAGTTCCTCGGGGTCCAGGATGGCGGGGGGACGCAGGCCGATGGGCATCCAGCCGTCGCCGTATTTGGCGGCCCGGCGGATGGCGGGGCCGGTGTGTCCGCCGATCCAGATGGGCAGAGGTTTCTGCACCGGCTTGGGCTCGAACCCGCTATCGGATATCTGGTAATACTTGCCCTGGAAAGACGGGCTTTCCTTGGTCCAGAGTTCCTTGAAGAGCTGCAGATATTCGTCGGTGACGGCACCGCGCTCCTTGAAGGTGTCCAGCCCCATCGCCTGAAATTCCTCTTCCATCCAGCCCACGCCGGCGCCCAGGATCACCCGGCCGCCGGATAGGACATCCAGGGTGGAGAGGACCTTGGCGGTGAGCACCGGGTTGCGGTAGGGAATGATCAAGACGTGGGTGCCGAGGCGTATCCGCTGGGTGCAGCCGGCGATGAAATTCAGGGCTGCCAGCGGCTCGAAGTACGGCTCATCCGGGCGGAACGTCGCCACACCGTCGGCGGCGTAGGGGTAGAAGGAGTCAACCTTCTTGGGCAGGATGATGTGGTCGCTGACCCAAACATGGTCGTAACCCAGGTCTTCGGCTCGCTGGGCCACACTGCGGAGTTGTTCCGGGCCGGCCATTTCGCCCCGGCTGGGTAAATTGGTGCCAAAGGTGACTGCCATCAAGGTCCTCCATCGATCGCACGGGTTCCGGTGGCTGGTTTAAGTTTGGGGCAGTGTAGCAGACGCGAGCCCCGGCTAGCTGCGGTTCCGCTTTACCACGTAGGTTCCGCCGATGTGATCGTGCCAGCCCCGTTTCTTCGGATCCCAGAATATCCAGAGGTAACCGATCAGCAGCACCAAGGTGGAGATCGCCTTTCCAATCACCTCGCGCAGCAGCACCTGTTTCAGGCTGGGCTTGTTGCCGTCTTCGTTCTCTACATGCAGCCCCAGCAGCATCTTGCCGGGAGTCTGCCCTCTGATGTAGGTGAACAACACGTAATAGACGATGGAGACTACGGTGCCGAGGAACGGGATGTCGTTGAAGAAGGTGATCAGGGTCACCGGGACCCCGGTTATCAGGTTGTCGATGACGAAGGCGAAGAGCCGGACCAAGAACCCGGCGTACTGAGACCGTCCTGCGTCCTCTTGCTCAACGCCGCAATTTGGACAATAATCCACCCCCTGGCGGATGCGGGCCCCGCACTGAGGGCATGGGATGCTGACGGCGGGCTGGGCCCACGGACCGCTGGGACGGCCTGAAGTTGTTGCGGGCTCCGGTGCGGCCGATTCAACGGGCGGGCAGAGAGAGCAGGACCTGGTGGAGGGGTAGAAGTGGTCCTGGCAGAGTGGGGTAACGCCGCACTTGGTGCAGTGAAGGGCTTCTTGCTTAGCCACCGGCACACCGCAGGCCCGGCAATAGGGGATATAGTCGCCGCCCAATTCGATTACCGCGAGTTCTGGTACCGTGGGTTCTAACGGTGTTGACGTGCCGCAGTGGACACACGTCGTGGCCCCGGTTGCAACCGCCGAGCCGCAGTTCGCGCAGAACCGGTTTCCGGAATTTTCGATCGGGTCTATCTCCGCCATCTGCCTTCCTAGGTCAAGATACTTCTCAGGCTCAAGATGCTACACGACACGGGCCTTCGTTAATAGACTACTACGAATCCCATTTTTCGGATGCATCAATGTTATCTGGGCCAAATTGGCTTGGGAATCCGGAAGGTAATAAGCGCGGTTGTACCACCGGTTGTACCGCTGTGCCGCCTGTGCTAGTCTGGGATTTCAGACGGATTTTTGGAGAGCTTGTAATCATGCCCGAAAAGGTGGTCGTCGCCATGAGCGGAGGGGTGGACTCCTCTGTGGCCGCTCTGCTGTTGCAACAGCAGGGCTACGACGTCGTGGGCGTCACCATGAAGCTCTACAACCTGGACGGCGAGGACCTCCCGCCCAATTATCAGGGCTGCTGCACATTGGACGACGTTGAAGACGCCCGCTCCGTTTGCCGCAAACTCGGCATCCCCCATTACGTTTTGAACACCCAACGGGAATTCCAGTCGCAGGTGGTGGACTACTTCACGTCCGAATACCAACTGGGCCGGACGCCCCACCCCTGTATCGCCTGCAATGACAAGATCAAGTTCAGCCATCTGATGGAGCGGGCCGCCGTGCTGGAGGCCGATTACATCGCCACCGGCCATTACGCGCAGATCGAGCGCGGTCCTGACGGCATAGTGCTGAAGAAGGCCGTCGACGCCTCAAAGGACCAGTCCTACGTGCTGTTCGGCATGGGGCAGCAGCAACTTTCCCGCACGCTGATGCCGGTGGGCGCGTACCCCAAGAGTGAGATTCGGCGGATGGCCGAGGACTCCGGACTGATCAACGCCGCCAAGCCCGATAGCCAAGACATCTGTTTCATCCCATCGGGAGACTACAAGTCGTTTCTCAAGAAGCGGCTGACCACGACACCCGGCGACATCGTTGAGATTGATGGGACGGTGGTGGGCCGCCACGAGGGCATCGAATACTTCACAATCGGACAGCGGCGCGGCCTGGGCATCGCCGAAGTTGAGCCTCGTTACGTTGTGCGCATCGAGCCCGAGTCTCACCGGGTGGTGGTCGGCCCAGAAGAAGCCCTGATGCGGGACGAGATGGAAGTGTCGGCCGTGAATTATCCGCTGGGGTTCTCGCCCCAGGGGCCGGTGGACGTCAACGTCAAGATTCGGTACAAGTCCAGCGAGGCCGCGGCCGTGCTGCACCCCATGGGCGACGGCGCAATCGTGCGGTTTTCCAAGCCCCAGAGGTCGGTAACTCCGGGCCAAGCCGCGGTATTCTATCAAGGTGATGTGCTGTTGGGCGGTGGGACGATAGAGCCTGGCGTGGACTCCGGTATAGAAGCCGGGACGCCAGAGGACCAGCCCACGGCCATTGTCTAGCATCTAGCGAGGTGGCCAATGCCGGACCTTTCCCTGGAATCTGGGATCCACAGGCGCGGTATCCAGTTCGTCGCCGGCGTCGATGAAGCGGGACGCGGTCCGCTGGCCGGGCCGGTGGTTGCCGCCGCCGTGATACTTCCACCCAATCTCACCGGCTCCGAACCCTGGCTCCAATATCTGGACGATTCCAAAAAACTGTCTCACACGCGGCGGGAACACGCGGCGGATATCGTCCACGAGCACGCGTTGGCCGTCGGCGTGGGGATGGTCGGCCCTGAAGACATCGACCGGATGGGCATCGGACACGCGGCCTTGGCAGCCATGCTCCAGGCGGTGGGACAGCTTCATCTGGAGCCAGGACACCTGCTCTTGGACTTCATCCACGTCCGCGAGTGTCCTTACACCTACGACACCATCGTCAAGGGCGACAGCCGCAGTTACTCCATCGCTGCCGCCTCCAATGTGGCCAAGGTCACCCGCGACCGGCTGATGGTCGAGGCGGAGGAGACCTACCCCGGCTACCACTTCGCCAGGCATAAGGGCTATCCCACCAAAGCCCACTTCGAACGGCTGAACGAGCTTGGCCCATGCCCGATCCATCGGCGGTCATTCGCACCGGTGGCCCAGGCCCGTATGCAGTTCAGCGGCGGCGACTGAGTTTGACCACGCCTCAGGGCCGCCTGGGCCGGCGGGGAGAAGGCCATGCCCGCCGCCACCTGGAGGGCAAAGGTTACACAATCTCGGCCACCAACTACCGCAGCCGCTGGGGTGAGGTCGACATAGTGGCCCGGCTGGGCGATGAATACATCTTCATTGAGGTCAAGACCCGCCGGGGCACTGAGTTCGGCACACCCGAAGAATCAATCACCGCCACCAAGTCCCAGCGCCTGATCGCCACCGCCCAAGACTACCTGCAGAAGAATGGCCTGGAACAGGCGTCATGGCGCATCGACGTGGTCAGCGTCCACTTGGACGAGTCAGGCAAATTGCTAGAGGTGAGTCATTTGGAGAATGCGGTGGGGGAGTGAGGGGATCTATGGCTATGGCGAATTCGCCGGTCGTTTTCCATTTGGCCTCTAGGGAAACCAGAAGACAAAAGACGGCGGCGTCGACCCTAACGCCACCGTCTTACACAGGAGGAAGTCCGTTACCCGCCTTGGCGGGACTGGACTCAAGAAGGTCCGGCAGCCTCGTTGATGAGCTTGCCGACATGGCGTTGCAGGTCTAACGCCTGCTGCAATAAGCATTGATACGACACGGTCATCCCCGTCTCGGGAAGCGCGGCGATTTGTTCAAAGCAGGTGGACACCTGTTTCATGGTCAGTATTAGAGTTTCGGCAACGGTCACTTGGGGCGATGTGATTTCATCCCACCCAATGACGCTAGTGAGGTTCTTACCCGCTTCCTTGAAGACCTCCAACACTAACCGGCAATCCAAAAGGAGTGAATCAAGGAATGAAGGCTGGGTGCTGACGATTTTGAATTCCAATATCTTGACACGGATCTCCGACCGCTGGGTTGCGCTAATGATATCCAGGAGTACGTCAAGATGCGACCGAAAGGGTGGGTTGCTTGCCGACCGGGATTCTTGCGGTTGTTCCACAAACGATCCGGCCAGATCTGCGATCAGCTCGTAGATCTCTGCAGAGGTCCGTGTCATCTCTGAAACTAAGTCCATCACCTCGGAGGCCGCGATATCGTAATTCGGGCCTTCGAAGGCAATGGCATTTTCGCCGCTGGACAGGCAAGCAAGGGAACCCATTCCCTGCTCTGCCTGGTGGTAATTTTGGCGCCGGTCATCGTTGGGGTTCAATTAGTAACCTCCATCCCGATTTGAGAGAAACAAAAGCTTGTGGCTATCGCTATCAAGATACGGCCGCGGCCTCTTTTTTGGGCTCGTTTTGGATGTTGCCGCGGCCGCCCGGTTCTATTGGATCTGATTCGATCTGCAGAGCCATGTCGAGATAAGAATCGAACTGATTCAGGTTCAACAGGGCCTGTTGGAGGTCGAGCAGGATGATCAGGCGATCTTCCAGCTTGGCGATCCCCAGTAAGTGATCGGAGTCTGCAGTGGTGATCACGCCAGTAGGGGGCTCAACGGCGTCGGCAGCCAAACGGAGCACCTCGGTAACGGCATCGACCACCACTCCGATGTCGTTGCCTCCAATATCCACAACCACTATCCGGGTGTCTTTGGTAGCTTCGGTTTACCGGAATCCAAATCTTTTGCGCAGGTCAATCACCGGAATCACATTTCCGCGGAGATTGATTACGCCCTCCACGAAATCTGGCGTCCGCGGTACTTTGGTGACCTCCTGAACGCGGATGATCTCCCGGACCGACCCGATATCGACCCCATAGGTTTCGGCTGCGAGGTCGAATATGACAAGCTGCTTCTCTTCAGCTTCTAAAGCAGTGCTCTCTGAAGTCATAAAAATCCTTCTTCGTTGGTGATGTCTGATACGGCGTGCGGGGTCGGGAACCTGGACCCAACCCTCTTCACATTGGGAAGGGAGGCGTGGATGGCTTTCCATTGTGGCAACCACGCCTCCCTGATGAAAACTCCGGCGTTACGACTGAATTATTTGATCATCGCCATATTTTCGTCTTTCGCTTGGGAATTTTCGGAGTCGTTTGATGTTTGATTTTGTGCAGAGCCATTGGTCATCGCGCTGGTCTCTCTGTCGACTTGGAACATGGCGACTGCCTGTTGTAGAGACTGGGCCATGTCGGCCAAACTTTCCGAAGATGCCATTACTTCCTGGACCTGGGCGGTCATCTGTTCGGCTGAAGCCGACATCTCCTGGGCAGCTGCGCTACTCTGCTGAGTTATTCCTGCAACGCCTTCGATCGATCGCAAGACCTCCTCGCTGTTGGCTGTCATTTGCTCCGTGACCGCCGAGTTTTGCTCGACGACGGCGCTAACGCTCTCGATGGTCTTCACCATCTCATCGCTGGAAGCGCTCACCTCTTCGGCGGCGGCGGAAATCTGTTCTATCTGGCCGGACACCGCTTCCACCGAGGCCAGAATCTGATCCAGTATCTTGCCGGCTTCTTCGGCCTGCACGGCGCCCTCAGAAACTTCACGCGCACCGCCCTCAGTGGCCTTGATCGACTCGTCAACCCCCTTTTGAACGGTGTCAATAAGGTTTGCGATTTCCTTAGTTGCGTCGGTGACCCTTTCGGCCAATTTTCTGACTTCGTCTGCGACCACCGCGAAGCCCCGTCCCTGCTCTCCGGCACGGGCGGCTTCGATGGCTGCGTTTAAGGCCAACAGATTGGTCTGGGCGGCGATGTCGTCGATGACCGTCACAATCTTGCTGATCTCGGCGGATTGTGTACCCAATTCAGTGATTTTGTCCGAGGCCGTGGTCACCGCCGTCTCGATCTTTTGTATGCCCTCGACGGTTTTTTCGACCATTTCCGCGCCGGCGCGGGCGGCCTCGGTGGCTTCTTGGGAACCGCTGGATGCGGATTGGGCGCTCTCTGCAACTGCGTTCACAGCCGCGGAAACCTGGCCCACGATGATGGAGGCCTGTTTCACCTGGCCTGCCTGCTCCTGTGAGCCCTTGGCGATCTGGTCAATTGCCCTAGACAGTTGACCCATAGCTGTAATGGTCGTGTCCACGCCCTCTGCCTGCTGTTGTGCGCCAGCGGCCAGTTGCTCCGTGGTGGCGCTGATGCCTTGAGTGGACTGGCCTGCCTGCTGGGAAGTCCACTCAAGCTGGGAACTGGCTGTCACCAAACCGTTGGCGGTGCCGCCAAGTTGGACCACCAAAGTTCGTAGGCCGCCAACCATCTCGTTCAAACCGTCGCCCATGCCTTCAAGCTGGTCTATCATCGTATTGAACGAGCCAGCCATTTCGCCAATCTCGTCTTTCGAATTGATTTCCACTCGCTGGGCATCAACGCTGGCTACAAGGGTCAGGTCACCGCCAGCCACCGCCCTGGTCAATCGGGCGAGGCTTGGAATAACCCGGTCGGCTAGGTCCGATGCCACTTTGGCAACTTGCACTAGTGGCGTGGTGATGCTACGGGAAAGGAAGAAACCGATAACCATCATGATCGTTATGGAAGCTGCCGCGATTCCTATGCCCATCGTACGTGCCGAACTGGCTTGTGCCTCAACTTCGTCAGCCTGAATGACGTTTAGAGCGAGTTCGGATTCTAAGAATGCGCCAAGGTCGGCGCGTATTACATCCATGCTTTGTTTGCCGATGCCCGAATTTACCAAGGCTATTACATCGCCCATATCTTTCGGGAAATTACGTACCTCTATCCGAGCATCGATTTCGGGTTGGGCAGCCGCTTCTTTCCAGCCGTTAACTGCGGCCTGTATCCCGTCTATCTCACTCGCTGACACACCGGCGGCGGCGTAGTCGTAGACTCTCAGTTTTTGGATATCAGAAGCGAGCATCACTTGTCCCTGATTGAACGGGTCAAGAGATGCGTCTTCACCGGTTAGCAAGAAACCACGCTGCCCGGTCTCCATATTCACCAAGTCCAGGGTGATAGCCTGCATGAGGAATCGCCCTCCAAAGTCATCGGTCGCCTCGAACTTGGCGGCGATTCCACTCAGCAACGTCCGAATGGCGTCAAATTTCTCCTTGCCGATAGTCCGGGCCGATATTTCGACAAAATTCGCTTGGGCAACCGCCCCCGCCTCCACTTCTTCTCTTAGTGCGATCGCACCCTCGGCGTATCCAGACAGCCATTCTCGTTCCAATTCATGGATTCCCGTAAGCTTGGCTACTGCCGTCGGGTTGGCGGAAGTAAGCTCCTGCTCCGCCGCCATCACTTCCTCGAAATTGGCTCTGCCGCTGTTGAACGGGTCCAGAAATTAGTCTATGCCTGTGACTAAATAGCCCCGCAGGCCGGTTTCCCTATCCACCATTAGTCCGGTCAAACGCAGGGCGTTGGTCAACACAGGGGTATCGTGATGCACGAGGAAGTTAAATTTGCTGCTCAAGCCACTGATGCTGCTCAGCAACATGTACGCCAAAATGGCCATCGCCAGTCCAGCTATCACGTAACCGCCCAGTATCTTGGGGCCGATTTTATAATTGTTCAAGAATCCCAATTTACGTTTCTCCTTCGAATGTGCAAACGCGCTCTTTCTTGCCGCATCGCCGTCTCTATGATTTCGTAACGGCAGGTTGAGTGTGATCTTGTATAGCTTCGTGTGCCTAGGTTATGACCGCAGGCCGGTCAAGGCCGGTCAATGAAGATAAGAACTCTGAAATATTCCGTTGGTCTAGGTATATCGATAAATACCCTCCAATCTGATTTTTTGAATGGCTTCGGTTTGAGGCGTGGGCCAAATTTTCGTTCTGTTTCAAGGCGGGAAAATATTAGAGGACAATCTTGCCGCGGTTGCCGGCTCTCCGAGAGAGTGGGCGCCGTCTCTATCGCCGCCTCCGAATCGGTCTCTAAGTTATGGGCCTCTCGGTTCAGTGAGCCCGCGACGGCCAGGGCACAGGGCCCTCCGGGATTTTCGGCAATATGATTACCTGCCGGCCGCTGGATCACCCAAATAACTGCGATCAGTGAGAGACAACACCGCGGATGCCGAAGATCCAGAATCGGTCACTCGGACCGACCAAGTCGAGGATGATCGCTGGGTAGTAGAGTGACCCCAGCCAGCCCAGAGTGCGTGCAGGTCGTCATAAGAGGGTGTACGAGTGTTCGCAATACCCGGTTTAACTCATAAGAGTACGTCTAATTCGTACTTTAAGAAATGTTTGCGTTACATGCAAACCTCAGCAGTACGGTGGAATCAAGAAGGATGGCGCAAATGTCGATATTAGACAGGAATGATTAATACAGTACTCAAATACCATTACTCGGTTAGTCACGTTCTGGCTTGTTAAGCTAACCAAGAGATCGGGCACGAGCAGCTGTTTCTTCAGTCACAACCGCGCATACGAAGTACGCCAAATTGTTCTTTCTTAAAAAGATTGGCTCGGATACGATTAGTATGCGAATTCCGTAAAGATTGGCCAGAATTGACCCTGCAGATAGGCGATCTATTAGCCGCGGATAGAAAAATGGTTCAACGTGACATTAGGAAACGGATTGCTGAGCGTCTCGGTTCGTACCTACGTGCTCTCAGGCACCAAAAAGGCTGGACTCAGGCCCTCGCGGGCGAAGCTATAGGTGTAGACGCCGTGACCATTCGCAGATGGGAGCTGGGCCTGTTTTCGCCTTCCACAAATCGGATCGAACAGGTTGCCGATGCTTATGGGGTGGAAGTATCCGAATTGATGCATGCGGCGGAGGCGGGAGAACGAGACGAAACGGCTGCGGACTTCCCGGTCAAGGGTTATGTGGGACCTGGATCCACGATCGAATCAGCCACTAGCGAAATGGGGAGCATCTCGCTGCCTTTGCGGATGGTTGAGGCACGACCCGATGACCATTGTCTGCGGGTAAGTGGCGATTCCTTGGCGCCGGACGGTATCCACAATGGCGATGTGCTCTTGGTGCGTCCAGATCTAGCCCCCACCATGGGCAGCCTTTGCGTGATAGCCATCGACAACAGTTTTCGCGCCGTCACCTACATCACCCAGCAGATATACCGCGTCAGAACAGTGACTGGATCAACCGTGGATGTGGAGGTAGTGCCAGAACAGAGGATCGGCACTGTCTCCTGGCACGTACGGAAGATGTAGCCTTCGCCGCCGGCTCCTACGCTGACTCAATCCTTGGATATCCCCCGGTCGCCCAGTTTTGCCAGCCCTCGCCGGGAGTTCATCCGTCTGCGGCCGTCACTGAAAACGTCCAGGGCAGTTAAAAAGGCCCACCGGAAACGCGCACCGAAACCAGGACCAATAGAAACAACGCAGTCAGGAAGAATGCCAGGATCATGCAGCCCCATCGTGCGTTCACAGAAGCAGTCTAACAGCCATGCTTAGGTGGGGCTACGGTCATTTATTGAGGCCAGCCTCGCCGCCGCCGGAGGTCTCAAATCGAATTGCATTCGTTAAGGCGGCTTGGTGGCCGGCGCCGAAGCCGTTGTCGATGTTGACCACCGACACGCCCGGGGCGCAGCTGTTCAGCATGCTCAGTAGTGGGGCCAGGCCGTCGAAGCTGGCGCCGTAGCCGGTGCTGGTCGGCACTGCGATCACGGGGACAGACACCAACCCGGAGACCACTCCCACCAGGGCGGCGTCCATGCCCGCCACCACGACCAACACCCGCGCTTTCCGGAGCACCGGCAATTGGTCAAGCAGCCGGTGGAGGCCGGCCACCCCGACATCGCTCACCAGAGTGACATCGTTGCCCATCAGGGTTGCGGTCAGCACCGCTTCTTCGGCCACCGGCAGGTCTGCCGTGCCGGCGGTCACCACGGTGATACCGTCTTTCAGCGGTGTGGTCTGGGGCGCTGGAACCACGATGGCCTTGGAGAGTTGGTGGAACTCTGCTTGCGGGGTGTCTTGGAGCACCGCTTGGTAGGCCTCTTGGTCAGACTTGGTGACCAGCACCGGGTGGCCCCGGCCCTTCATGGCGCTCACGATCTGGGCCACTTGGTCCGGGGTCTTGCCCTTGCCGAAGACAACTTCGGGCCAGCCGGTCCGCAGGGGCCGGTGGTGGTCCAACTTGGCGAAATCCAGGTCCTGGTACGGCAGGTCGCGCAACTGTTCCACGACGGTATCCACGGTCATACCGTTCTCTTTGAACCGGGCCAGAAGGTCCCTTAGCCGTTCTTCTTGGATGGTGTTACTCCCCTTGGTTATTGCTTAAGTTGGCGGGGTTAAACGCTAGAGCAATTGGCGACGGGCTGCTTCCGTCGCGATCTGGTAGACCTCTTGGAACGGCCTTCCTGTTTCCAATGCGATCTGACGCTCCTCATCGGGCTCTGGGGCTGCGCTGACCGCTTTGCCGTCCAGAATCTTAACCTTTACGCTGATCAGACCCAGTTCGGTTTCCACCTTGACCATCTTCCGGTCCGCGACGTACCGGTCAACAAGACGGGTGCGGATGCCCAGGGTGGGAGTCTCGCGCAGTATCACTTCTGTTGCCTCCCGCTCTTTATCGATGGGCACTAGCACTGACAGCACCGTCCCGGGGCGGTTCTTCTTCATCTGTATGGGCGTGTTCCAGACGTCCAGTGCGCCGATGGCGAACAACCGTTCCTGGGTGTAACCCAAGACCAGGCCCGAGACATCGTCCAGGTTGGTCTCCAGCAGCACCACCTGGCCCTTTTGCGTCAAAGAATCAGCTTCGGCTTGCGCGGTCTCGCCCAGCCACACCCGAAGGGCGTTGGGGAACCCGGACGGGTCTTTGGCGCCCAGCCCCAGGCCGATGCGGTCCACGGTGAAGGCCGGGCGGCCAAAGGCGGCCAGAGTCGTGATCAGGGCCGCTCCGGTGGGCGTGGTCAGCTCGCCGGCCTCTTCGTACATCGGCTTGTCGCCGATAACAGGCGCTCCCGCGGACGCTATCAGCTCCAGGGTAGCCGGGGCCGGGTTGGAGTAACCCCCCGCCCAGCGCGGAGGCATGGCGTTTCCGATCACCAACGGCGCGGCGTGGATCCCGGCCACTTCCAGGTATTCGAACCCGATGGCGGAACCGACCACGTCGACCAATGTGTCCACGCTGCCCAGCTCTTCCAATTCCAGGATGTCTTGAGTTTCGCCGTGGACCCGGCACTCGGCCGTCCACAGCGCCTTCAGGACCTGGCAGGACCGGTCCTTCACAGAGTCGGACAGGCTGCTGCGCTCGACTGTTTCCAGCAACTGCCTGGGTGAGTAGCGCGTCTGGTCTTCCAGGTCGACCTTCAGGTAGGTCCCCCGAATCTCGCAGCGTGTTTCGACGCGGGCCTCCAGCCGGTAGCCACCGACATCCAGCTTGCCCAGTTCGTCTTCCAGGTGTTCGATCGGCATCCCCAGGTCCGTCAGCGCGCCCAGCATCATATCGCCGCTGGCGCCGCCGATGGGCTGGATGTAGGCGATCCTCATACCTGGGCCTTCAGCGGTTCGGTCTTGGTCTCAGTGAGATTCAATCCGTCGTTCAGGCTGCCGGAGCGGAGCCCGGACATATCCAGGGACACCCACAGATAGCCGATCTTCTTGACGGCCGCGACGATCTCTTTTCGATGACCGAAGGCGAAGTCGAGTTCGTCCTCGCCAACCTCGATCCGGCACAGGCGGTCGTGGTGCCGAGCCCGGACCTCTTTGAGCCCCAGGGCGCGGAGATAGTCTTCGGCCTGTTCGACCTTTGATAAGTTCTCGACGGTCACCGGTGTGCCGTAGGGGATGCGCGAAGACAGGCAGGGTTGGGCCGGTTTGTCCCAGATGGGGATATCCAGCGACTTGGCGATGGCCCGCACGTCCGCTTTCGTCAGTCCGGCTTCAACCATAGGGCTGCGGACTTTGTGTTCGGAGGCCGCAACCATGCCGGGGCGATAGTCTCCCTGGTCGTCGGTGTTGGCGCCGTTGACCACCCATTGGATGGCTTCTTTGCCGGCCAGCTCGGTGAGCTGGGAATAGAGCTCGGTCTTGCAGAAGTAGCACCGCTGCGGAGAATTGGCCACGTAGCCTTCCCGGTCCATCTCGTTGGTGTGGATGATGCGGTGGGCGAACCCGAACCTTTCAGCAAGGCTGACGGTCTCTTCCAGCTCTCGTTTGGCCAGCGCCGGGGAGACCGCGGTTACCGCCAGGGCCTTTGGGCCAAGCACCCGGTGGGCTGCGACCGCGACCAAGGTGCTATCGACGCCCCCGGAGAAAGCCACGGCAACGGAGCCCATCTCGGCGAAGATGTTCTCCAAGGCCAAGAATTTCGGGTTGGTTGGTGACGCCATATTTACCTCTGGGCACCGTAAATACGATAGATACATTCGGCATAAAGATGATATAGGTCGCCGGGTCAAAGCGTCCACCACGCGTCCATTGGCCAAAGACTGATTGGGCGAAGTCACTCAGGTCTTGTTGGCTATTTCCGGACCCAACGCTGGCCGTCTTCCGTGGTCAGCGTTTTGCCGTCCAGCTTGGCTGCCACACTCGGCTTGTCAGTCACGGCCTCGAGGCAAGTAAGGGTTACTTCTGGTCCGTTCATTTCATATTGCCCTGTGCTGACCGTGGAGAACGACCCATTGGACCACCCGACCAATCGACCGTTTACCACGTGCCCGATCGTGGTATCTGACTCCCTTACCCAACGGGCTACTGAACAGGTGTTATCTTCCTCGACGAAGAGCCAATATTCCGCATTATCTTCTGACAGGTATTGTCCGGCTATTCCCCCAGAACTGCAGGAGAGAGCCAAAAGCATGAAAGCAAAAGAGCATAGCGCGAGTATCGGCCAGCGCAAATGATTGCCCCCTAAGATTTGCTTAGGAAATCGGTGACAGCGGCGGCGAAGACCTCGGCTCGTTCGATCATCAGCAGATGGCCTGCGTTGGGGATGATCGATACCTGAGCGCCAGCCACAAGCCGGGTGAAGTCTTCGGCGTAGACCGGTGGGATGATGCGGTCGTTCTCGCCCCACAGGACCAAGGTCGGCGCCTTGATGCGGTAGGCCCGGCGCTTCAGGCCACGGTCGGGTATGGGCCAGAGGAACTTTCCGGCGGCGGTCAGGTCCTGCATCCGGTCGGCGGCCAGGTCGGCTTTCAGGCGGGCGTTGGCCTCGAAATCAGCGGGAGACAGACTCATGGAACTGGACGCCGACGACCAGAGATTGTCTTGCAGCTCGCTGGCGGTCATGGACAGCAGGTCGGCCACTGGGTCGGCGTCGCGCCAGGTCCCCGCGGGCGCCGCCAGCACCAGACGGTCGACATAGCTGGGCGATAGCGCGGCCATCTCGGCGGCGATCATCCCTCCCAGGAAATGGCCCACCACATGGGCCTTGGACACGCCCAGGGCATCCAAAAGTTCAAACTGATAGAGGGTCAGGTCGGCAACGTCGTCCAGCTTCTCCAACCCGTCGGACTTGGAATAGCCGGGCATGTAGGGTGCATAGACCGTGAAATTTTGAGCCAGGGCGTCCAGGAACGGCGCCCAGCCCTTCTGCCCGACGGCCCCGTGCAGGTACAGCAACGGCGGCCCGCTGCCGTCCTTCAGCACCTCGGCTTCGAATTCGCCGCCCCTCAGGGAAATGTTCATGGTCTCCGGCATGTGTACTCCGTTGCTTAATCCCTTCCCCCGCACCGGGGGAAGGTGGGGAAGGTTAGGATGGGGGCGTTACTCTTCAACAAGCCCCAGTTCACTGTGAGCGCCCGTTGTGTTTCCATTGAACCGCCCGTTCTTGTGTCTCAAACCAGGACGCAATCAACCGTTCGTCCTGAGGTTCTCGAAGGGCGTTGGCGCAATCATGGTTCGACGGGGCTCACCACGAACGGGGTTGGGTCCGGTTACTACCCCTCTGCGCCGTTGGGTCCGGTTCCTAGCCTTCTACGCCCTTGGTTCGGAATTAATTATCTAGAGTCCGCCGTACCACCCGGCGATGGCCTGCCCGATCTCGGCAGGCGAGTCCTCCTGGATGAAGTGGATCCCCTTGACCGTCACTTCCTGCTGGTTGGGCCAGGTGCGGCAGAACTCCCGCTGCGGCCCGGTTAGGATCGCGCCCGGCTCGGCGTTGATGAACAGCTTGGGCACGTCGCTTCCGGCCAGCCACTCGGCGTACTCGGCCACTATCTGGACCACGTCCTCCGGTCCGATTTTATCGAGACTCTCGACCTCCGGTCGGAGCTCGCCTACAAAGGGAATCTCCCGTGGCCAGGTCAGGGTTGGCCGCCGCGATTCCCCGGCTTCCAGATAGGGACGCCTGTACACTTCCATCTCTTCTTCGGTCAGTCCCCGGAGCACGCTGCCAGGCAGCACCCGCTCCACGAAGATATTCTTTTCAAGCACCATTTCTTCTCCGGCGGGCGAGCGGAACCCCTGGAACACCTGGCGGGCGGCATCGGGCCACTCCTCCCAGGTAACGGGCCGGACGATGGCCTCCATATAGACTAGGCCTTTGACCCGCTCCGGATTCCGTTTGGCCCAGTGGAACCCGAGGGCCGAGCCCCAGTCGTGCACCACCAAAGTGACGTTGTCGGTCAGACCCATTGCGTCGAACCACTGGTCCAGGAGCGCGCTGTGGTCGGCGAACCGGTAGGAGCCGTTGGGCGAACTTCCCGACTCGCCCATGCCCATCAGGTCGGGCGCCAGGCACCGGCCGGCCGACTCCAGATGCGGAATGATGTTTCGCCATAGATAGGACGACGTGGGATTCCCGTGCAGAAACACGATGGGATCCCCGCTGCCGGTTTCCACGTACGAGATTTCAACCCCGCCCGCGGTGATGTGTTTGCGGGGATGATTGTCTTGGACGGAGATCGATTCTTGAGTCAAAGCTGTCCTGTCCCTATTCCCGGCCTGTGCCGGTGGCGGCGGCAGTCAACTTCTCCGGCCACCAGCGAGTCTCGTACTCCGACCAGATGTCCTTCATGTGGGGCATGACCTCCTTGGCGAACAGGGTGGTGTTTTTCATTGCCAACTCCTTGGGCATGTCGCCGAACTGGAGCAGCAGCATCAGGTTGCCCACCCGCAGTTCTTTGACGGCGTGCGTCAGTTCCTCAACGACTGTCTTCGGGCTCCCCACGATAACGTTGCCCGCTTCTAGGTAGTCGGTCCATTTGAAGTCTTTGTGTTGGTCTGATCGGGATTGCATGGTGGTGGCGCTGGCCGCCGCGGCGTTGGTCTTTACCGTCCGGTAGCCCGGCGGGTTGGCGTAGCCAGCGGGGATATGCAAACTCTTCTTGAAGAAATACTCGATCGAGTCTTTGTATTCTTCGGCCTGTGCGTCGGTCTCGGATACGGCGACCAACTGAAGGAACCCGGCGTGGTAGGGATTGAACTCCTTACCCTTCCGCTCCATCTCGTCCCAGAACCCGTCCAAGATGGTCTTGCCAACCTTGTATCCGGAATAACTGAGGTAGCAATAAACGTAATCGTTGTCGATGGTCCAGTCCCATGTCTCCAGGCTGCCGCTGCCGGGCACCCAGATGGGCGGGTGGGGCTGCTGGTAGGGCCGGGGCCAGATGTTCACGTAGCGAAGCTGGGTATATTTCCCGTTGAAAGCGAAGGGCTCCCGCGACTTCCAGGCCTTGATCACCAAGTCGTGGGCCTCTTGGTACTTCTCGCGCAGGGTGGCCGGCACCTGGCCGTAGCCGAAGATCGTGTCCATGGAGGTGCCCAGAGGGAACCCGGCGATCAGCCGTCCGCCGCTCATAACATCCAGCATGGCCATCTCTTCAGCCACCCTGATGGGTGGGTTGTAGAGGGCCAGGCTGTTGCCCAAGACAATCACCGCGGCCTCGGAGGTCGCCCGGATCATGGCCGACGCCATCAGGTTCGGAGAGGGCATCATGCCGTAGGCGTTGTTGTGGTGCTCGTTGACGCAGATAGCGTCGAAGCCCATGGCCTCGGCATATTCCAACTCGTCCAGAAAATCGTTGTACATATGCTCGGCCTTTTCCGGGTCGAAAAGGGAGTTTGGTGCGTCTACCCACACGCTGTGATAATCTTTCTCGAAGTTATCGGGTAGGTCCTGGTAGGGCATCAGGTGGAAGAAACACAATTTCATGGTTGAGAATCCTTTTTAACGGCTCAAAGGTTTAGGTCCGAAAGCCAAGGGCGGTGATTGTCTGGGAGCGGATGCCTGAGATTGTACAAGAACGCCGATGCCGATGCCACTGGCCCAGAGCAACAACACAGGAACCTAGGAGCGGGTGAAATGGCGAGTAATATCAATGAGATCGAACATCGTGTAGAGGTGGCCAAACGGCTGGCCGCCACCATCAGAAAATACCTGGGCGAGCTGACCCCGGAGCAGTGGGAGCTGCCCAGTGCCTGCGCCGAATGGCAGGTACAAGACGTGGTTAGCCACCTGATCGGCGGCGCTGAACGGCAGGCTGAAAGCATGGAGCGCGGCCGGGCCGGCGATTCCAACCCTCCGGCCGAGTTCTTGCCCCCGGAACCGGCGGCGCTATCAGCCACCAACGCCCAGCGGGACATCGCCCGGCGGAACGAGATGGCCGGCCACTTCCTAGAGTCCTTCGACGCCAGTTACGAGAAACTTCACCATGAATTCGACGAGTTCGGCAAAGGCTCGTGGGATACGCTGGCCTGGCACGTTCGCCGGGGCGCCATGACCGGGGCGGCGTACGTGGAACTGCGCATCCAGGAACTGGCCATCCACGACTATGACATACGCTCTGCGTTCGAGCCCAACGCCGGACTCGACCCCGACTGCATGCCGGTGTTGATCGACATGTCCCCCCGGTGGCTGGGCATGTGCTTTCGCCCTTCAGCCAAACTGCCCAAGCCCGTGGTTTACGGCTTCGAAGTTGGTTCCGATAAATACCGGATGACTGTAACGGGCGACGCCTTTGAAATGGTGGCCGGGGAAGCCCCGCAGGCGGACCTTTCCCTTTCCGCCACCGGCGAGCAGTATCTGCTCTTCACCTACGGACGGCTGACCGCCGACGACGGTATTCACCTAGGGAGGCTGGCGGTGAGTGGCGACACTGCCCACCTGGACCAGTTCGAAGTCTGGTTCAAGGGGCTATAAACGGCCCAGATGCGCGGCGATCATTACACTCGCTACGCGCCTGTGATAAGCTCGATACCAGACATAACAACCCGCCCGATTCGTCCGTTTCATCGGACATTCCAGCGGGGAAAGAGAGAGATCTAAATTGACCACCGGTTCAAGCGATGTGGTGATTGTTGGCGGGGGAATCGTCGCCTGCCTCAGCGGTTATCTACTGGGAAAGCGTGGCTATAAAGTTACTATCTTGGAAGCGGACTCCCTGGGCGCCCACGCCTCGGGGTTCGCGTTCGGCGGACTGGACCCACTGACGGGAGTCGGCACGCCGGAACCGCTGCTGGAGTTCAGTTTATGGTGTTACGGTCGCCACCGGGGTCTGGCCGGGGAACTCCATGAGGCCACCGGGATAGACGTGGGGTTTGAGCTGCGGGACCGGCTGCACCTGGCGTTTACCGACGACGAAGTCCGCAAGGCCAAAGCCGATATCGAATGGATGAAAGACGTTGGCGGCTTCCACGTCGAATGGTTGGATAACTCCCAGGCCAGGAAACAGGAGCCTCAGGTGAGCCATGAGATTGCCGGGGCGTTGTTCGAGCAGAGTCCGGGCGCCTTGGAGCCCTACCGGTTCATCCTCGCAGCCATGCGGGCAGCGGAGCGGTATAAGGCGGAGATGATTCAGCGCCGCGCCACCGGTCTGATCACCGACGGTGAACGGGTGACCGGCGTTCAGTTGGAGAATGGCACCATCAACGCCGGAATCGTAGTGCTAGCCATGGGCCCCTGGACCGGGCTGGCCTCGGAATGGTGCGGTGTGGATATTCCGGTCACGCCCCTGAAGGGTCAGATACTGAGGCTGCGGACATTGCACGACCCCCTCAAGCTGGCCGTGAACTACGCCCACAGTTATGTGGCCACCAAGCCTGACGGCCTCATCTGGGCAGGCACGACCGAGGAAGAGGCCGGCTTCGACAACAGTCCCAATTCGGCGGCCCGGGACAGCATCATGGCCGACTTTCTGAAGATGATTCCAGGCATGACCGACGCAGAACTACTGCAGCAGACCGCCTGTCTTAGGCCGCTGTCGGGCGACGGGATGCCCATCGTGGACAAGATCAAGGGCTGGGATAACCTCTTCGTTGCGACGGGGGCGGGCCGCAAGGGCATCCTCTGGAGCACCGGCATGGCCCAGGTGCTGTTGGACTTGATCGACGACGCCAAACCCGACGTGCCCGGCGCCGAGCACCTCAAGCTGGACCGTTTCCCGGCTAAAGTCTAAAGTTCGCGCATCCGGCTGATCTTTGATTTTAGGCCGGTTTTTTAACCGGCGTGCTTCCGGGCGACTAATAAGCCGTCCTCCCGGCTGATCTTCATGGCGAAGTCATACCGGTCGGCCTCCAAAGCCAGAGTCACATCTTCGGGATGGAACTGGGGCTGACCGGGGTCGAAGAATTTCTGGGTCGCGCCGCCGGCCAATATCAGCTTTTTCACCGCATCGAAGTCGGGCTTCCGGTCTTCGAGGATGTTTCGCAGGTAGATGCCGCAGTGCTCATCTTCGTCCGCGCGGTTGACGCCCTGGTCTCCCATGGCGATTATCGACACCAACCCCGGTCCGTCCCGCTTGATGGCGTCCACCGTTGCCTGGGCGACCACGAACGACCCCAGAAATATGTCTGAGGCATTCGAGGCTGCTTCGACACCCACCGTGCCGGCCCTGGTGGACTGGATCAGGGTTTTGCCAGTCAGGTCTACCTGGGAGATCTCGTAGGGTGAATTTCCGAAGTCGAAGCCATCAGGTTTTTTCCCGCCAACCTCCCCCATGAGAAAGTCGCCAACGCCCTTCTTGTGCAGCGCCAAGGCGTCTTCCGGTTCGGCAAATAAAATGATTTCTTTGGCCCCATGGTCGAAGGCGATGGCCGCCGTGGTGAACGCCCGGAACACGTCTATGATGATCGTCGTCCCCCGGGCTTCCTGGGCGTCACGCGACAAGCTGCCGAGTCGTACTTCCATGTGGTTGTCTGCTCCGTTCGAAAAATCCCTTCTCCCGCGCACGGGGGAAGGTCAGGATGAGGGCACTCCCAAACAGGTCGTCCGCCAAAGTTCAAATTCCGCAGTCAATCTCAAGTTGGGCCATACACTGGCTTCCCAGAAGCAGAAGCCCTCACCCTAACCCTCTCCCGCGAGAAAGAGGGGACTTGCTCTTTGATGGGGGCATCCCCAGCTAGCCTTCCGCCAAACTCTACTCCTGAACCCGATCACCCTGAGCTTGTCGAAGGGCAGCCCACCAACAAACCTAGCTCTACTTCTTCGTCAATTTCTGCAAAGACCGCACCTCACGGGGTGGGCTTAGGCGGCTGCCGGTGTGGGTCCATGAGACTTCGCCGACGAAGATGTCGCCCCTGGAGTTGATGCACACGCCGTGGGGGGCGATGAAGCTGCCGGGGTCTTCGCTCTCCGGGATGTCGCCCAGCTTGGCCAGGTAGTTGCCCTTGGTGTCCATGATGCCGATGCGAGGGCCAAGGCCGGACGCCTGGCTGTTGGGGCCGATGGCCGCGCCCAGTTCACCCACGTAGACCCGCTGGTCGCCGCTGGTGTCGATGAACAGGCCGCAGGGCCGGGCCATGTCCTTCCACTGGGTCTCGAACTTGCCGTTCTTGTCGAAGACCTGTATCCGTTGGTTCTCACGGTCGGCCACGTAGACCCAGCCGTCTTTGTCGGTGCACACATTGTGGGCGATGTTGAACTGCCCTGGCCCGGTGCCCGACTCGCCCCAGGAGAAGAGCAGCTTGCCGTCCGGCGAGTATTTATGGACTCTGGCGTTGCCGTAGCCGTCCGATACGTAGAATTCGGCTGTCTGGGGGTCCAGGGCGACGTGGGTGCAGCGGTTGAAGGGGTCTCCGCTCATGAACGGGGCCGGCTTGCCGGCGATGCCCAGGGTGAAGATCACAGTGCCGTCCAGTTTGCACTTGCGCACGGTGTGGTCGCCGTCGTCCGTCAGGTAGATGCTATCGTCCGGTCCCATGGTGATGCCGTGGGCCCGGGGATAAACGCCCTCGCCCCAAGAACTGAGGAACTTGCCGTCCTTGTCGAAGACGATCATGGGGTGCTCGCCCCGGTTGAAAACGTACACGTTGTCCGCGGAGTCCACGCCTACCGCGGCGCACTCTTTGAAGGACCAGCCGTCGGGGAGATTGCCCCAACCCTCTTCTACCTCATAAGTGAAGGAACCTGAGCCTAATGTAACCATCGCTACAACCTCGATATTGCCATTGTTTAGGTGATTTTAGCCCCCGGAAGGGGCACCCGGAGATTGTAGCACCGCCGCATGGGAAATCAACGGCCCGGAGGTTCCCGGAGATTCCGCTAGGTCTGCATTGCCACAAGCTGTTAGCGATTGCTATCATTATTTCGATACTCCCGGACCGATCAAGTCCGCGGGTCCACCAAAAATCACCGCGAAGTAGGGTTAGATGACAGAACAAGTCAGGCGAGATTTCGTGAAGTATTCATTCTTCAAGGTCGACCCCGAGTGGCGCCGCCTACCTGAGAAGGAGCGCGAAGACAGCAAGGCCCAGTTTGCCGAGGTCCTAAACGAGTTTTTTGACCGTGTGTCCATGTCCAGCTATAGCCTGGTGGGCACCCGCGGCGACGCGGATTTCATGCTCTGGAAGGTTAGCGAAGAAATCGAGGCCATAAACGAGCTGATGGCCAGGGTTAACCACACGGAGCTGGCCCGGTACTTGAGCATGCCCTATTCCTACCTAGCCATGACCCGCCGGTCGCCGTATATCGACGACCACAAGCACGAGGGCCAAGAGGGAACGGGCCCCGCGACCATGCGCATCATCGGCCGGAAATACCTGTTCATCTATCCCTTCATCAAGACCCACGAGTGGTACCAACTGCCCAAGGAAGAACGTCAGGAACTGATGAACGAACACTTCGTCATCGGACATAAATACCCTGACGTGAAGATCAGCACCGCGTATTCGTTCGGCCTGGACGACCAAGAGTTCGTGCTGGGGTTCGAGACCGACGACCCATCCCACTTCCTGGACCTGGTGATGGACCTCCGGGAGTCGAAGGCCCGGCCCTTCACCCTGGTGGACACCCCAATCTTCTCCTGCCTCAGCAAGCCGATCGAGGCCTGTTTGGACGATCTGGGATAAGAATCGGCTCCGCGAATATCTACGCAATAAAAAGAGGGAGTCACGATTCATCGTGGCTCCCTCTTTTTTATCCATGACTAGGTTGGTCTACCAGATATGCTGGCCCCCACTGCGCTTGAAGATGTTTTCACAAGCGCCTTTCTATACTGAGCACAAAGTTGAGAACCAGCTGGCGTCCCTACTTGAGGGTCTGGCTCACCAAAAAGGTCTTCCCAAGAGTAGGTCGAATGCGTTTTCGTATTTACAGCGTTAAGTATGCGCCGGCGGCTATTATTGTTGCCCCGCCGCGTACCTTTAGCTATTTCTGCAATCACTTTCACACTAACCGTATAAGTGTTGTCCATCGCTCTCCG
>Ga0066376_10001072_pt1 | contig 26611 bp, 18 predicted proteins | sample Knorr_S15_td_Bot_FD_77009 | JGI IMG/M metagenome (GOLD analysis project Ga0066376, IMG submission 77009) | Marine microbial communities from Southern Atlantic Ocean transect - Knorr_S15_td_Bottom_ad_5009_LV_A | ecosystem: Environmental > Aquatic > Marine > Oceanic | place: Southern Atlantic... | reverse complement strand
GTCGAGTCCGGCTGCCCCGTACTCCTCCTCCTGCCAGCCGACACCGACGCCGAGGTCGAGCCGGCCACCGGAGAGGACGTCGAGGGTGGCCGCCGCCTTGGCGAGCACGGCGGGCCGTCGCAGCGCCGCCTGGAGGATCGATGTGCCGAGTCGGATCCGCCGGGTGCGCGCCGCGAGGTAGGTGAGCACGGTGAGGGGCTCCAGCCAGTGCCCGTCCGGTCCGGTGGGCTGGCGGCCGCCCTCGGTGCCCCCGAGGGTCGGGTCGGCGTAGGCGTCGAGGTTCTCGCCGAACGCCACGTGGTCCGAGACGACGAGTCGGTCGATGCCGGCCGTGTCGGCGGCGACGGCCCGATCGACCATGGCGTTCCAGTTGCCGGGGTCCTCGGCGGCGAACGTGACCACCTGGATCGAGAGCTCCGGTCGGATTTCCGTCATCGCCGGAACCTCCGCAACGCCCCGCGGCGGCGTCGGCGCAGGGATTCGGCGCGCTCGTCCGGGGTGAGCCGGGCGGTGTCCGCCGGGAGGTGGTCGGCGACGTCGTCGAACGGCACGAGCCGCAGGGACGGCACGGGGGCTGACGCCGACTGGTTCCACCGGTAGGTGATGCAACCCTGCGAGGCGCCGGTGGTGTCGAGCCAGTTGGCGATGCCGGGCTCCCGGTGGGAGATCACGGCCCGGAACACCCCGTCGTCGATGACCGCCTGCTGGCCGTTGAGGCTGGACTGCCGGTTCACCCAGTCGAGCGACTGGTACCAGACATCGCCCAACTGCACGCCCCAGTAGGAGCACTCGGGGACCTCGACCTCGTAGAGCAGTGCCTCGTCCTCGGCGACCCGCCACCAGCACTGTCCGTAGGACTGGTCGGGGCTGCCGCCCTTGGACATCGTGCTCTCCGGGGTCGATGAGACGTGTCCGAAGGTGTTGACCTCACCCCGGTCGAGGTGCCGGCGTCCGAAGCCGGTCCAGAACGCCGGGACGGCGACGCTCAGGCGCAGCAGTTGGCGCAGGCCGCTGGACAGCCCGTCCGGATCGAGCCGGCTCACCGCCGGGCCGGGGTCGATGCATTCGAGGTGCAGGTCGGCGGGAACCTCGGCCTCCCAGTCGCCGAAGAACTGGCGCACCATCAGGTTCGAGCGATGGGCGGGGAGCTGGAACCAGGTGTCGTCGTCGCTGCCCGGTGGAGGAGGGTCCGGCGAGAACACGACGCTGAACCCGCCGTCGGCAGCGGCACCCAGTTGGTCGCCGTTGAGGTTCAGGAGCTGTTCGATCGGCCCGCCGTCGAAGTCGAAGCTCATCATGGTGAACCCGAGGTAGCGGACGGATCCGACGTTGCCGGAAAGGCGGTACGTGTGCGAGAGGTCCACGCGGGCTGCCTGGTAGAGGCCGTCCGGGTTGTCCTGGCCGAACTTCATCGGGTGCACCCAGGCGAGTTCGGGGTGCTCGTGGTCGCCACCCTCGATGGTGGTGCTCACGCCTCTGGCGAGGGAGCGCAGCAGATGCCGGAGTCCCTCGGTCCGGTCCGTGGCATCCCATGGCTGATCGGGGTCGAGGACGTGGTCGGCACCGGCCTTGAGGTCGTCGCAGAAGCCGTCCCAGAGTCGGCGGAGGTCGGCGGTCGTGGGGTCGGGCACAGGCTCACTGTTGCAGCCGATCGGCGTCATTGCCTATTCGCCGGAGTAGGTGCCGAAGCTCCAGACGTTGTCCTCGGGGTCGAGGCACGAGAACCCCCGGGATCCGTACTCCTCGTCGCGCAGCCCCCGGACCACGCGCGCTCCTGCCGCCACGGCCCGGTCGTGGAGTGCGTCGGGCTGGTCGGTCACCACGTAGATGCTGACCGGTCCGGACGGGAGGGCGAGGTGGTCGGCGTCGCCGCTCCTGGCGTCGCCCAGCATCACGCCACCGCCCAGCGGCCAGAGCAGCTGTGCGTGGATGACTCCGGAACCTTCCCCGTCGGGAACGACCAGAGAGGCTTCGAAGCCGAAGGCGCTTTCGAGGAAGCCGATGAGCGCACGCGAGTCGGCGCAGCGCAACGTGGGCCAGATGGCGGGTATGCCCATACGACGACGGTAGCCGAGGCACTCCTCCCGGGAGTCGAGGGGGGAGCGGAGTAGGGTCGCCCTCCGTGCCGGGGCCATCGAGTCGCATCCTGTCCAGCGACCGACGCCATGACGTCGGCATCGCACTCGTCAGCCTCGCCGGACTGCTCGTCGAGATCGCCTACACCCGGGTGGTCTCGTTCAAGCTCTTCTACTATTTCACCTACCTCGTCATCGGGCTGGCCCTGCTGGGGCTGGGCGCCGGTGGGGTGCTGTTGGCTGTGTCCCGCCGGCTGCGGGAGGCACCCCTCGAGCACGTGTTGGCCCGGTCGGCCCTGGCGGGCTCGGTCGCCACGGGACTCGGCTACCTGGTCGTGGCCCGGATGCCGCTCGACACGGTGGCTCTCTGGGAGTACACGTCGAAGGCGGCGCTGCTCAACGCCGGTCGACTGGGGTTGCTGTGCCTCGCCCTCTTTCTGCCGTTCGCTGCGATCGGGGTCTTCGTCTCGTCGCTGCTGAGCCGACGCCAGGAGCGGGTGGGCCGGTTGTACGCGGCCGACCTGCTTGGCGCCGGACTGGCCTGTGCCCTCGCCGTGCCGCTCCACGCCATGATCGGGCCGCCGGCCGTGGTGTCTCTGGCCGCTGCACTCCTCGCGATGGTTGCAGGGCTGCTGGCCGATTCCGATGCGGTGATCCGAAGGGTCGCCGGTGCGGTGGGCGTCGTGGCCCTGCTGCTCCCCACCCTGGGAGCGCTGCCGTCGATCACGACGGAGAGCAGCAAGCACATCGGCGGGGTCGATCTCGAGCACACGGAGTGGGGGCCGGTCTTCCGGGTCGATGTCGGGACCGAGGTCTTCGGGCGCCACATCCTGTACCACGACGGCCTTGTGGGTTCGAACATCATCGGCTTCGACGGGGACATCGCCGCCCTGGCGGACTTCGAGGGCGATGTCCGCTCGCTGCCGTTCAGCGTGCTCGGCGACCCCCCGGACCGGGAGTTGATCATCGGGTCGGCAGGCGGCCACGAGATCCTGGCTTCGCTCTCCTTCGGGGCGACGGGCATCGACGCCGTCGAGTTGAACCCGGTGACGACCGGACTGCTCGAGGGCCGCTACCGGGAGTACTCGGGCAACATCGCCGACGATCCAGAGGTGCGCCTCGTCACCGCCGACGGGCGCACGCACCTGGCACGCAGTGATGACCGGTTCGACCTCATCTGGTTCGTAGCCCCCGACAGCTACGCAGCGACCAACGCCGCTTCGTCGGGGGCGTTCGTGTTGTCGGAGAGCTACCTCTACACGGTCGAGATGCTGGTCGAGTCGCTCGAGCATCTCAGCGACCGGGGCGTGATCGTCGCCCAGTTCGGCGAGTTCGACTTCGACGCCAAGCCCAACCGGACACGCCGCTACATCAACACCGCACGTGCGGCACTTGGGGAGGTCGGGGTGACGGATCCCGGGTTCCACCTGATGGTTGCCAGGACGGCGGACGCACACGTCGAGCTGGCGACGATCGTCGTCAAGCGGACGCCGTTCACCGCTGGTGAAATCGATCGGTTCTCGCAGAAGGTGCGGTCCCTCGAAGGCGGCACCCTGGAATACGTGCCCGGTGCTGTGGTCGGCACGTGCGTGGCGGCGACCGCTGCGGGGTCGTCAGACGCCCGGTACTCAGCGTGTCCTGGCTCCTACATGGTGGATGCCGTGCATGACGACGCACCGTTCTTCTGGCACTTCTCGCCGTTCGCCGTCGTCGCTGCCGACATCCTCGCCGACGTCGATGCCCTCGTCGATCCCGAGGATTCGATCGGCGAGCGCCTGCTGCTGTTCCTGCTCGGGATCGCAGTCGTGTTCGCAGCGGTGTTCCTGCTGCTGCCGTTCATGGTGGTCAGGCGAACCTGGCAGGCGCTGCCGCGCAAGCTCGCCTCGGGCGTCTACTTCGGATCCCTTGGTATGGGATTCATGCTGTTCGAGATCGCCCTGATCCAGCGGCTGACCCTGCTGCTCGGGTATCCGACCTATTCGCTGACCGTCACCCTGGCGGCGCTGCTTGTGTCCACGGCCGTCGGCGCCTCGCTGAGCGGTCGTCTCGCCGGTCGGCGCCGGTTCCGGCTCGAGGCAGGGGTGGCGCTGGCGCTTCTGACGGCGGTCTACCTGATCGGGATCGGCCCGCTGACCGAGGCGCTGTTGCCCAGCCCGCTGGCCGTGCGCGTCGCTGCGACGCTGGTGCTGCTTGCACCTCTGGGGGTCCTGCTCGGCCTGTTCATGCCCCTGGGACTGCGGGTCGTGGCCGGTCTGGGCGCGGAGGGTCCCACCTACGTGGCGTGGGCGTGGGCGGTCAACGGTTTCTGCTCGGTGATCGGGTCGGTGCTGACCACGATCCTCTCGATGACGTTCGGGTTCCGGGCCGTGCTGGTGCTCGGCCTGTTGGCGTACGTCGTGGCGCTGACTGCGCTCCGCAGGTTGTCGGCGCCTACCGGCGCCGTGGTTCCCGGCTGAGCCGGGAGGGTTCGCTCAGATCTTGCGGACGTTGAGGGCTTCGGGGCCCTTACGACCTGCGCCGACCTCGAACTCGACGGCCTGACCCTCGTCGAGGCTGCGGAAGCCGCTGCCCTCGATGTTGGAGTAGTGGACGAACACATCGTCGTCGCCGTCACGGGAGATGAACCCGTAACCCTTTTCGTTGTTGAAGAACTTCACGGTGCCGGTGGGCATTGCAGGACTGCTTTCTTGGAATCTGTGTACCGACCGGTTGACCGGAACCCGGAGAGGCTAACCGGGTGGGCGCGCGCTGCAACCCTCATGGCACTCATGGTCAGTGGCGCCGCAGCACGCACCATGAGCCCTCGCCGGCCCGCGAGGCCATGCCCGACCAGCTGCCGGTCCCCGCAGCGGTGAGCGAATCGATCACCTCGTCGGCCGTGAGGTGGATCGGGGTGTCCTCGGCCCGGCTGTTGACCCACACGAGGGCGCCCGAGGGGGCGAGGCAGCGGGCGACCTCCGCAGGGAACAGGAACATGTTCATCAGGACCAGTGCGTCGGCGACCCCGGTCGGCAACGGCAGGTGGGCGGCGTCGGCGTTGACCTGCGGAGTTTCGGCGATGCCGTGTCGGAGCATCTCGAACGAGAGATCGACCGACACGACGCGACCGAAGCGCTCCTGGAGGTGCCGCGAGACGAGGCCGGTACCGGACCCGAGCTCGATGACCGTCTCTCCGGTGACCGCACCACGGTCGAGGGCGTCGAGCAGCGGGAGTGCCCGTCCCGGTCCATCACGGGTAGCGGTCCACTCGGGCGCCAGGCCGTCGAAGATCCCCTGGACGAGCGCCGATCGGTCGCCGTCCCAGATTCCCTCGAAGGCGATCGCGCGCGTGACCGCCCGCATCGGATGGTCCGACCCGGAATAGCGGTCCGAGGTCGTCACCGGATGAATCGGATCCAGGTGCTCGATTCCCACCCCGGGGACCGTAGCCGTGGGGACGGGCGTGCCAGACTCGCGAAATGTCGTTCTGGATGGGTCGCCGTCGCCGCGAGCAGCGAACCGTGTTCGTCCTCTCCGGGGGAGCCGTCCGTGGCGCCGCCCAGGTGGGGATGCTGCGCGAGGTCCTGACGGCCGGCATCGTCCCCGACGCCGTCGTCGCCGTGTCGGCAGGTGCGCTCAATGGCCTGCCCATCGCCAACGATCCGTCGCTGGCCCAGGTCGAGGTGCTCGAGGAGCTCTGGAGGGGTGTGGCCGACAACCCGCCGATCCGTGGCGGGACCCTGCGCACCATCGTGTCGATACTCCGCAGCCGACCCGGCTTCGACACCGGCGAGCGGCTTCGGGAGTTGATCGAGGACAATGTGCCGGTCGCCGACCTGGGGGACACGTTGCTTCCGATCCATGTGGGGACGACAGCCGCATCCACGGGTCGACTCTGCTGGTGGACTGACGGTCCGGCCGTGGACATCCTGTGTGCCTCCGCAGCCATCCCGGGGGTCTTTCCTGCGGTGCCGCTCACCGATGGCGACCTTCACCTCGACGGCGGTGTGCTCTCCAACCTGCCGTTGCGCCATGCGGTCACGCTGTCGCCGACCCGCATGGTGGTGTTCGACGTGGCGGCTGACTTCCTCCCGCCGGAGAAGCAGACGGCACTCACGCTGATGCTGACGGGGTTTCGTGCCGCCACGGCCGAGCTCACCCGGCAGGAGTGGATCGACGTTCCCGCTGACATCGAGGTGATGCACATCAAGCTCGTCGATCCGGGCGGCGGGCTCGATCTCGACTTCGGCGACACCGAGTCACTCCTCGGGGACGGGGCCGCTGCGGCCAGGGCGGCGATCGCCGCCAGCGGTTGGCTCAGCCCCGACTGACGGCGTCGGCGGGCAGCCAGCCTGCGGTCACCAACTCGTCGGCCACCAGCAGCGCGTAGCGCCAGGCGCCGAGGGGCTCGAGGTGCCCGCCGGGTGGTGGTGACCGGAGCAGTCCACGACCGTCGATGCATCCGGGTTCGTGGGTGGCGCAGGCCGAATCCTGGATGAAGTGGCCGTCGGGGGAGAGGACCGGCCAGGTGGAGGCGTACCGGACTAAGCCATCGGGGAAGGCTTCCGGCAGCGCTGCGAAGACGTCGTGGGTCCCGGCCGCAAGGTCGGTGCGGGAGACGGGTTGGGAGAGGAACAGGACCCGGGTGTCGGTCCGAGCCGCCAGTTCGATCACGTACCCGGAATCGACCCGGTACTTTTCGAGGTAGTCGGCGCCCTCGTGGTCGACCATGCAGTCGGTGAAGGCGTTGCCGCCGTGGTCGACGACGAACACGTGCGGGCGCCAGTCGGCGAGGTGTTCGAGGCCGAGGTCGTCGCCCTGTCGCTCGAACCAGTCGCACAGGGCGGTGCCGCCGTAGGCACGTTCGACGACCTCGGCAGCGTCGCCGAGCATGTCGATCAGGTGGGGGATCCACTGCATGGTGAGCGAGTCGCCGGTGATGACGATGCGGACCCGTTCGCCGGCTGCAAAGGCGATGGGGGTGGCCGGAAGCATGGTCGTGGTGGTCGGTGGGAACGTGGTGGTGGTCGATGGCAGCGTGGTGGTGGTCGGCGGGAGCGTGGTGGCCGTGTTTGTCGTCGAAGTGGTCGGCGCCAAGGTGGAGGTCGTGACCGGAACCGTGCTGACCGGGACCGTGGTGACCGGGACCGTCGTCGCAGGAAGGGTGGTCGCTACTTTCGAGGATGCGCCCGAGAGTGCCGTGCCCGGTGAGTCCGGTGTGCTGCTGGAGCCACACGCCGTCAGGAGGACGGCAAGGAGTAGGACCGAGCGCGTGATCAGCAGCGTGAGCGTCGTCCGCGCCGTACCCGCTGGCGGGTCGGAGTGGAAGTGCTCGCTTGACCGGGTGCCTCGACGTCGGGCACCGGGATTTCTCCGGACAGCACCTTGGCGATCATCGCGATGTGCTCGGGCCCGCTGCCACAGCAGGCGCCGATGAGCGAAACGCCGACATCGCGGACCCGTACGGCGTGAGCGGCCAGGACCTCTGGCGTGCCGTCGTAGTGGAGTTCGGCGCCGTGCCAGACGGGGATGCCGGCGTTGGCCTTCGAGACCACGGGAATGTCGCCGCAGGACTTCCGGATGAGGGCGACCGCCGCCTCGGTGTCGGGCAGGGTGGATCCACAGTTGGCGCCGGCGGCGTCGAGGCCCAATGAGGCGATCATCTCGCCCTGCTCAGTGCCGCTGACGCCCATCATGGTGCGCCCGGCGGTGTCGTAGCTCATGGTGGCGACGATGGGCAGGTCGCTCGCCTTGCGTGCGCCACGCACGCCGGCCTCGAGGACGTTGAGGGCGCTGAGGGTCTCGAGCCAGAGGATGTCGGCGCCGCCCTCGGCGAGCCCTTCGGCCTGTGCGGCGAAGCCGTCCTCGACCTCTTGCGGCGTGAGTCGGCCGAGCGGCACCACCAGTTCGCCGGTCGGCCCCATCGAGCCGGCGACGAGTACCCGCCGGTCGGCCTCGTCGGCAGCGACCCTGGCATTGCGTGCGGCTGCGGCGTTGACCTCGCGGACCCGGTCGTCGAGCCCGTGGAGCTTCAGGCGGAAGGAGGTTCCGCCGAACGAGTTGGTGAGGATGATGTCGGACCCGGCGGCCACGTAGGACCGGTGGATGGCCGTTATGCCGTCGGGGTTGCTGAAGTTCCAACTCTCGGGGGCGTCGCCGGCGACCATGCCGGCGTCGAAGAGTTGCGTGCCCATCGCCCCGTCGAGGACGAGGTAGCCCTTTTCGGCCAGGAGTTCCGCCAGTGCGTTCATGCCTGCAACCTAATCCCTGACGTTTCCGGGTGCCCCCTCGAAACCGTTACCACTTGCGCTCGCAGGTCGAGTGGCGCGAACATGGTGATGACCGGACGACCGGGCGTACGTGCCTGACCGATACTCGGGTGTCGCCGAAGTGGTCCTCCGGTCGGGGGTCCGGTGGATGCCGGGTTCCGGATCGCACCCGCTCCGAGTTGGGGGCGGGTGCCTTCGCGAGGTGCATCGACCGACTGAACTACCGTGCCCCCATGCGTTGGCGGGGGAGTCTGCTGGTTGCCGCACTGGTTGCCAGTGCCTGCGGCGGCCCGTCGACCTCGACGACTCCGCCCGGAGCGACCGTTGTGTCGACGACCTCGACGACCCCGCCCGGCACGACTGTCGCCGAGGTTACGGAGCCGACTTCGACCACGGCGGCCGAGACCACCACCACGACAACGTCCACCACGACAACGTCCACCACGACAACGTCCACCACGACAACGTCCACCACGCTGTCCCCGCCTGAGCCCCTCAGTCTCGCCGACGGCATCGTCGTGGTCGACGGGCTGTTGCGTGAACCGCGGGTCAGGCATGACCGGGACACGATTCCCCGCCTCGAACTGATCACGATCGAACCCGAGGACGAGGGTTTCTACGTCACGGTGAGCGGTGCCAGCGGTGCAGTGCCTTATGGAGTCCAGGATGCCTCTCGGGAGGATTTCAAGGTTCTGGTCCACAACCTCGAGTGGGACACCTTCGACTGCGTCGACCGCCAGGAGGACGGCTCGTTCACCGCCCGTGTCGAGGCACCACCGGGATCAACGCTCTACGTCATGCCCAGGAACTGGGGCAACTGCCTTACCGGAGAAGCTGGCGTGGCATCAGTGCTCAGCCTTCCCCGGAGCGCCTCGGTCGAAGCAGGTTCTTTTGCCACCCATGGCTTGATCGGCGGTGGCCGCGTCGTTCGCTGGTCGGCGCATGGCTCCATCGACGGGTCGAACGTCGAATTGCGTTTTGAGCTTCCCGACGGGCCGCCAGACGAATGCATCTTCCCCGGTGTCCGCTTGTACCGACTCTTCGATGGTGCCGGCGAGTACGTGACCCAGGTCAACCTGAACGTGCACGGACCGGTACTCACGCCGACAGGGCTTCCGATCGAGTCCATTGGGGGCATCGACGGGTACTACGAGGAGATCGAGTTCGACGATGTGCCCCGCTGTCTCGACGGCGTTGTTGATCTGACCTTCTCGGTGGACCAAGACAACCTTGAAGCGGGCTGGTACCTTCCGCGCCTTGTTTTCGGCGAGTGGTGGGGTGATACGACTGAGGGCTTTGGTATCGGCTGTCCGAGGGCGGAGCAGGAGGTCATTCCCATCGAGTGCGACACGGGCAATGGATTCCTGCCGATGTTGGACATCGGGGGAGCGGAGACGCCCCGCATCCCGGCGACCCTTCTCAATCAGGCAGCCAGTTGGGGTGCTGCCGGCATCCTCGGTGTAGTGGCGAAGGAGGACGAGGGCCGGTTTGCCCTGGGCAGCAGGCGAGCGGCACAGGCGCCGTTCATCGCCTCGCCCCACGACCCGCTCTCGGGTCGGTCCCTCCACTACACGATTGAGCCCTACCTGCCGACCGTGGGCTACACGGGCTTTGCCGACCTGCTACCTGATCTCTTGTTCAGCCTCGATTCGACTGATCCGGGTTGGGTGACAGTCGAGATGACGACACCCGACGGCGTGACCAGAGTGCTAGCCGACGAGGCTCCGGTGCAGATGTTCATTTCAAATGGAGACGGCAACGGGTACCCGGCCAATACATCCTTCGCGGGACCATCTCATACAGTCGGCTTGACGGCGTTTGGCGACGACCTGGATGTGATCTTCGACCAGTACGGCCGCTACACGGTGCACGTTGAAGGGGCGCTGCTGTCTTCACGCGGTGACGAGTTCATCGTCGAGGGTACCTACGACATCTGGGTCGCCGAGCCACTCGACCTCTCGCTCGGCGTATTCGAGGGAACACCGCTCGAAGTGGGCGACGCGTTCAACCCGGTGGTCATCGTCGAGCCTGGCGTTCCCGCGGAGATCACAATCGACATCACGCACTATGTGGACGGTGACGTGGAGCAGCGCCAGGTCCACTCCGTATCGGGGACGGCGAACGAGTACGGCTACTTCGCGTCGTCCGAGGTCTGGCAGCCGACCGAACACGGCGAGTACCGGGTGGACGTGATGGCGTCGTATGTCGACCCCATCGACGGCACGCTCTGGATGGGCGCACGTTCGTCGGCATCCATCGTGGCGACCCCCGACACGCCCGTGATCGCCCACGGCGAGCGGAACAAGGACTTCCTGGACCTCGACGCCGGTCAGGTCCCGCGCATCTGGTACTTCTTCCGGTCCATCGACCCGGAGTGTCCGCCGATGAACGGAGACTGTGAGGGTGGCGGCGTGTATCCGTTCTTCACCGGTGACGTCATGTGGCTCACCGACGGCAGACCACTGGGCCCGACAATCACGGTGGACGTGCCTGCCGATGTCCTCGAACGCGTCGCACCGGATCTGGTCCCCCACGAAAAGTGCACCGGCAGCGGTTGCACCGCCTTCAACGACGAGCGGGTGCTGGTGCCGCACCGGGAAGAGGGCCGGGGTGCCCATTATCGGCCCGACGACGTGACCTCCTGGGCCTACTGGTACTCGAGCAGCATCCGGGCCGACGTGTCGGTCTTTCACGCCGTCACGGCCTGGAAGTCACAGCACAACGGTTGGTACGGAACCGACTCCTACAACTGCCAGATCGGTCTGCCGTGCTATGGAGCGTTGATGGGCATTGCCATCGAACGGGAGGACGGGAATTCGGTCCATGACGAATTCAGCGGAGATGAGGAAGGCGACCTCAAGTTGACTTTTGGCGGTGCGGTCCTGCGTACAGAAGAAGAGCAGCACTTCGCCCCCTACGCGTCGTTCGCCGTGCTGACCCGGGGAGGCAATTTCGAGGACGGTGTGCTGGTCTCGGGCGACGAGAAGGGCGACCGGGTCTGCCCGCCCTACCAGGGGGCCGCCGGCGGGCTCGGCACGTGTGGTCCGATCCTGACCCATCGCGGCCGCGAGGTCGACCTGTTCATCACCCCGACGGGGACCCGGCCCGGCAGTGTGCTCGAGCCCGGTGACCTGTTCACGTTCAGCGGGCAGGCGTGGCCGACACTCGACGTCGCCGTGGAGGTTGTGGTCACGATGCCGAGCGGTGTCGTGCACGAGTTCGCCGACCGCGCCAATGTGGTCGGGTACGTCGGTCCCTCCGGCATGTCGTTCGTGGTCGATGAACCGGGCGTCTATGAGGTGCACGTCAGCGCCACCCAGGACCTGCCGGTCCCCTCGACGGGTCTGGCGCCCGACCCGGTGTTCGTCGCCGACGGGCGCACGACCATGGACGTCTACGGCTACGAGCACCCGCTGTCGGCAGTGCTCGGAACCCAGGACTCGGCGTACCGGTTCTTCGTCGTCGAGGGCCGGGCCGAAGAGGTCATCGAGGCCGATGTCGATTCGGACCTCCTGCCGAGCACCTTCTCGCCGACCCTGTCCGTCGGGCAGATCTCGTTCTCCTATCCGCTACCCGACGGCGTGACCGGTGCACACGTGAGCCTCACTGCACCAGGGCTGGTGCTGATCGACGAGGTGGTGGCGGCGGTCGACGGGTCCATCGACGTGTCGATCATCCAGCAGGAGCTCGACGAGGCCGGGTTCACGCAGATCATCCTCGGGGCCGACACGCTGCAGCTGTCGATCGCCTACGAGACCGCCGACGGGTGGGAGGCGCAGATCCTCAACCAGCGCGGCTTCTCGCCGCTCGGGGGACGGGTGGCTTCGCGAGGTGCTTTGAGCGACTGAACTACCGTGCCGCCATGCGTTGGTGGAGTGGTCTGCTGGTCTTGGCCCTGGTTGCCGGCGCCTGCGGAGGCGGCGCGGCCGACACGACCACCTCGATCGGGGTGACCACGACCGGGCCTGCAACCAGTACGACCACTCGGCCAACGACGACCACGGTCGCCGCGACGACAACCGAACCCGAGCCTGCGCCGGGAGAACGGCCGAGCCTGGCCAGTGGCATCACCGCGTTCCACAGCCTGGCCCTCAGTCCGACCCAACAGATCAACGATCGGGACGCGGTGCCTCAGGTTGATCGCATCATCGTCTCAACACCGGATGGGGCCGACATGGTCACCGTGTCGGGCCAGGCAGGTGCTGTGCCGTTCGGGCAGCCCGACCGGCCGTGGGATTCGGTCAACGTGATCGCCGTCGAATGGGGCACGCAGGACTGTGTGGATCGGCGATCCGACGGTTCCTTCGAGGCCCGTCTGGAGGCCCCGTCCGACTCGACCCTCTATGTGTTGCCGATCGAGGGTGGGCACTGCATCGGCCAAGGAATCCAGACCGGACCGGCAGCGATACTGTCGGTCCCGGGCGAGGTCGGGATCCCGGCCGGGCCGGGGGGATTCCACGCCCTTGGTAGAGCTGGTTCGGCGTTGAAGTGGTCTGCTACGGGTTCGCTGCAAGGATCGGGGGGCATCGAATTTCTGGTCCACAAAGCTCCGGGCGACGAGTGCCTGGTGCCGAGGATCCACCTCTACCGGCTCTTCGACGCCGAAGGCGGCTACGTGACCCAGGTGAACGTGAACGTCCACGGGCCGGTCCTCACCCCGACCGGTCTGCCCATCGAGTCCAGCGAAGGTGCCAGCGGGTTCTATGAGGTAGTCGAGTTCGTCGATGCCCCCGACTGCCTGCGGTCGGATCAGGTGTTGACGCCCGACGTCCTTCCCGAATCGTTGGAGACGGGTTGGTACCTGCCTCGAATCATGTTCGGCCTGAGGCACCCCGACGGCCCGGTCGACTTCGGTCAGTGGACCAACGCTCCACCGGGCGGCGGCTTGGACTTCGAGGGCAACACCGGCTTCGGCTACCTGCCCATGTTCAGCGTCGGTACCTCCGCCACGCCCCGACTTCCGGCGACCCTGCTCAACGAGGCGCCCAGTTGGGGGGCTGCCGGTATCCGGGGCGTGGTCGCCGACGAGGACACCGGCCGGTTCGCCCTGGGCAGTCGGCGGTCGTTTGCCGGTCCGTTCATCGCATCGCCGTCCGATCCGCTTTCCGGGCAGTCGGTCCACTACACGCTCGAGCCGTACCTCCCGACCGTGGGCTACACGGGGTTTGCCGCTCCGATGCCAGAGCCGCTGTTCCGGCTCGATGCCGACGATCCGGGAAGGCTCAGCATCTCGCTGACCACCCCGGACGGGAATACGCAGGACCTTGCACAGGACGCCGATGTGGAGATGTTCATCGCAGCGGCTTGGTTCGCCGGGTACCCGGTCGAGTTGCCGTTCTCCGGCCCGTCCCATACGGTCGGGCTGACCACCAGTCTCGACGCCCTCGACATGGAGTTCGACCAGTTCGGTCTCCACAAAGTCCGACTCGACGGCACGCTGCGGTCCTCACGCGGCGACCAGTTCGTCATCGAGGGCTCCTATGACATCTGGGTCGCCGAGCCGCTGGACCTCTCGCTCGGCGTGTTCGAGGGTACGCCGCTCGAGGTCGGGGATGCGTGGAACCCGACCGTCATCGTGGAGCCGGGCGTCCCGGCCGAGATCACGATCGAGATCTCCCACTACCCGGACGGCGACCCCGATCGACTCGAGACCCATACGGTCAGCGGCACCGCGAACCGGTTCGGCTACTTCGCCTCCGATCAGGCGTGGCGGCCAACTGAACATGGCGAATACCGGGTCGACGTCACGGCCTCCTATCTCGACCCGATCGACGGTGCCCTGTGGATGGGAAGCCGTTCCTCGGCATCCATCGTGGCCACCCCCGACACACCCCTGATCGCGCACGGAGAGCGAAACGCGCCTCCGGGACATCTGTCGGGGGATCAGGTTCTGCGAACCTGGTTCTTCAATCGGTCACTCGACACCGCAACGACATGCGACCAGGAAGTGTGTGGTGAACCTCCAGGTGAAGGGGGCATCACCTACCCCTTCTTCAGTGGCGATGTCGCCTGGCTTGTCGATCAGTTCGCCATCAGCCCAATTATCACCATCGATGGGCCTCTGAACCTTTTTGAGACGTTGGCGCCGCAACTGTATCCCCAGACCTACTGCACCCTGGATGGATGTGTGGAGTCCCCCGACACGCGCATGCTTCACGCTGGAATCCAGACCGGGCAGGGGACCCATCAGCGGCCGGATGACGTGACCTCCTGGGCCTACTGGTACTCGACCAGCGTCCGTTCCGACATCAGCGTCTTCTCGGCCGTCGCCGAGGACGGGGGTGGCGAGCACATCCACTGGTACGGCCACGACAGCTACAGCTGCCAGATCGGACTTGTCTGTCGCGACTTCTACTTCACGCCGCCACAGGGTGGACGCGGTGGCGGCGACGCGAAGGGCGACGAGGAGGGCGACGTGAAGCTGTTGTTCGGTGGCGCTGTCCTGAAGACGGTCGATGAGCAGCACTTCGTCCCCTATGCGTCGATGGCAGTCATCATCGAGGAGGCCACTCGAACCGAATCGGGCGGATTCGTCCTCGGTGACGAGAAGGGAGGGCGGATCTGTCCGCCCTATCAGGGAGCCGCCGGGGGTCTGGGCACGTGTGGTCCGCTGCTCACCCACTACGGGCGCGACGTCGACCTTTTCATCACCCCGACCGGTACCCGGCCCGGCAACGTCCTCGAGCCGGGCGACCTGTTCACCTTCAGCGGGCAGGCGTGGCCGACCCTCGACGTGGCCGTCGAAGTCACGGTCACCGGTCCCGGCGGGGACGTTCGCCAGTTCGCCAACCGGGCCAATGCCGTGGGCTACGTCGATGCCGAGGGCATGTCGTTCGTCGTCGAACAGTCCGGCGTCTACGAGGTACACGTCTCGGCCATCCAGGACCGGCCCGTTCCCTCGACCGGCCTGGCCCCGGATCCATCGTTGGTGGCCGACGGGCGCACGACCATGGACGTCTACGGCTACGAGTATCCGCTGTCCGCCGTTCTGGGATCGCTCGACTCGACCTATCGCTTCTACGTCGTCGAGGAACTCGGAAGTTCGCCGATCGGTTCCCGCACTTCGGTCCTCTACGGGGAATCCGGCGCATTCTCGATCTACGGCTGGCCCGGGAGCTACGTCGAGAAGATCACCTTCGACTACGCGCTGCCTGCCGGGGTGACCGGCGGCCACTACAGCCTCACCGCCCCGGGCCTGCTCATCGAAGAGGGGGCGCTCCCGGCCTCCGGAACGCTCATCGTCGAGGTGGACCAGGGTGACCTCTACGACGCCGGGTTTACGCAGATCATCCTCGGTGCGGACACGCTGCAGCTGTCGATCGCCTACGAGACCGCCGACGGTTGGGAGGCCCAGATCCTGAACCAGCGGGGCTTCTCGCCCCTCGGCGGCCGGGTCGCCGAAGGCGGCGGATGAACCGCCTGTTCCGGCTGCTCGGAGGAGTGGCCCTGTTCCTGCTCGCGGGTTGCGGGTCCGAAGACTCGGAGATCATGGGAGCCCGGTGGAGTTCGACCATCGTGCTGTCGCCGGACGGGGCGATCCTCTACGTGGCCAATCCCGACTCCGGGTCGGTGTCCGCCGTCGATGTCGGTGCCGGCGTGCTCCGCTGGGAGGCGCCGGTCGGTCAGGGACCGACGACGCTGTCGCTGGACCCGGCGGGGGAGCGGGTGTACGTGGCGGTGACCGGGTCGGGCTCGGTCGTCGCCCTCGATGCGGCCAGCGGAGCCCGACTGACCGAGGTGGCGACCGACTGGCGTCCGACCGGGGTCGTGGTGTCGCCGGACGGCAGGCGGCTCTTCGTTGCCTCTTCAGGCGATGGTCTCGTCACGTCCTACGGGCTTCCCGACCTGGCGTTCCACGGCGCGGTCGAGGTCGGTCCCGATCCCCACGGCCTGGCGGTGACCGCCGACGGGGCGACCCTGTACGTGACCCACCTGCGCTCCGGGGACCTCACCGTGATCGACGTCGCCGGAGGGACCGTCGAGGCGGTGGTCGGCACCGGCCAGGAGAACAACGCCTCCCGCCAGGTCGTGCTGCACCCCGACGGGGACCGCGCCTATCTGCCGCTGAGCCGTTCACGGGTGGAGAGCGGCCGCCCCACGTTCGAGAACACCGTGATGCCGCGGGTCGTGGCGGTCGACCTCGAAGCCAGACGACCGGTGTTCCGGGAACTCCTGGGCCTCGACACGATCGACCGGCCGGTCGGCCTGCCCTCGGCGGCGGCGTTCTCGCCCGACGGTCGCCTCCTCTACGTGGTGAACTCCGCCAGCGACGACCTCTCGGTGGTCGACCTCGAGGCGGGCATCGGTGTCGGGCACCTCGATGTCGGATCGAATCCTCGTGGGATCGTCGTGTCAGTCGACGGCAGCACCGCCTGGGTGCACAACGCCCTCTCCGACGACGTGTCGGTGGTCGACCTGGCCGGCCTGGAGGAGACCGCCCGCATCACCGTGACCGACAACCCCCTGCCGGACGACGTGCTGGCCGGCAAGGTCCTGTTCCACTCCTCGGCTCGCCCCGAGATGGCCAGGGACGGCTGGATCAGCTGCGCCAGCTGCCACCTCGACGGAGGGCACGATGGCCGGACCTGGGTGCTCGCCGACGGTCCGAGGAACACGACCCCGATCCGCGGGCTCGGGTCGACCTTCCCGTTCCACTGGTCGGGGGACCGGGTCGACGTGTTCGACTTCCAGACCACGATCCGGGAGGTCCAGTTCGGCACGGGCCTCTCCGAAGAGGAGAACGCTCTCCTGGCTGCCTTTCTCATCCACGGGGAGGTGCCGTCCAGCCCCTATCCGGTCGACGAGGCGGCGACTCGGGGGGAGCAGGTGTTCGGCGAATCCGGCTGTGCGACCTGCCATGCGGGCGGAGCGTTCACCGACGGTCGGACGCACGATGTCGGGACCGGCGGTGCCCCTGGCGAGCTGCGGGGCCCCGAGTTCGACACCCCGACCCTGCTGGGCCTCTACGACACGGCGCCGTACCTGCACGACGGCAGCGCCCTGACGCTTGCCGCCGTGTTCACCGTGGGGGAGGGGTCCCACGCCATCGCAGAAGGGGTGATCGACGAAGGGGCCATCGACGACCTGGTCGCCTACCTGCGGACCCTGCCACAGGGCTGATCCTGCCGATCAGGCGGTGAAGACGGCCACCGGGTCACCCCAGAGCGAGACATCGGGGGTGATGCCGAGCCCTGGTCCGGGCGGCAGGTCGATCCAGCCACCGTCGATCCGGATGCCGTGCTCGTCGTCGTAGTGGCCGTCCACGTAGGGCTGGGCGATCCAGGTGCCTTCGAAGTTGTCGGGCTCGACGGTGGCTCCGACGTGGAGGCTGGCGGCGGCGGCGATGTCGCCTCCCCAGGTGTCGTCGACCGTATGCGGGCGCCGGTGCGCGGCACACACGTCCCGGACGGCACGCATGGCGCTGATGCCCCCGACGCGGCTGACCTTCATGCCGAACCCGTCGGCGACGCCGGTGCCGATGGCGGTCACGACCGTGGCGAGGTCGGTGGCCGACTCGTCGAGGTAGAGGGGATGGGCGATCCTGCCGACGAGAGCGGCGTTCTCGGCGTACGACTCGCAGGGCTGTTCGAGCACGATCGGCAGGTCCCGACATGCCTGCGACACCTGGATGGCGTCGCGGGTGCGCCAGCGCTTGTTGGCATCGGCGGCAAGGCGCACCCCCGGCCTGAGGGTGCCGGATACCGCCCGTATGGCCTCGATGTCGTCCTCGACGGGCCGGCCGCCGACCTTTATCTGGAGTCGGGGAAAGCCCTCGGCCTGCCGCCGCTCGGCATCCTCGGCGCAATCGGCGGCAGAGGCGATGAGGATCCCGTGGTACGAGGGGACTCGCTCCCGCACGGCTCCTCCCAGCAGGTCGCAGACCCGCATTCCGAGGACCTTGCCGGTTGCGTCCCAGCAGGCGACGTCGATGGCGGCCTTGGCGTACCGGTGGCCCATGAGGTGGGCATCCATCGTGGCGTTGACCCGACCGATATGCGTCGGGTCGAGGCCGAGCAGGTGGGGTGCCAACTCGGTGAGTGCCGCCCGTGCGCCGAGGGCGTGCTGCGGCTGGTAGGTGCTGCCCAGCGGGCAGGTCTCACCGAAGCCGACGGTGCCGTCATCGCAGACCAGCATGACGATGGTCGTGTCGAGGTGCCAGACATCCTGGCCCGCCATCCGGTACGGAGCGTCCCGGACCGGCAGGTCGTGCTGGAAGACGTGGATCTCGACGATCTTCACCGGTGGCCCCTCCGCGCTCGTGCAGCGGGGCGGAACCTAGCCGGGGTTCGCCGTGGCGGGGTCAGGCGGTGCCGCTCTGGAGGTGGGCCCGGCGTGCCTTGCGGTTGGGGCCGCCGTTGCCGCCATGGGAACGCGTCCGCGGCTTGCCGGCGGGGTTGCCCGAGCGGTTCGAGGAGCCGCCACCGTCGTCGCGGGAGCGGTAGGAGGAGCCGTCGCCGCCGCCGTTGCCGGAGCGGTTCGAGGAGCTGCCGCCGCCGTTGCGGGAGCGGTTCGAGGAGCTGCCGCTGCGTGAGCGGTAGGAGGAGCCGTCGCCCTCGCCCTCGCGCCTGGTGTCGCCGCTGCCGTTGCGGGAGCGGTTCGAGGAGCTGCCACTGCGTGAGCGGTAGGAGGAGCCGTCGCCCTCGCCGTCGCGCCTGGTGTCGCCGCTGCCGTTGCGGGAGCGGTTCGAGGAGCTGCCGCCGTTGCGGCCGCCCGGACGGCCCGAATCGTTGCGGTCCCGGTTCTGGGACGACTGTGAGCGGGATCGCCCGTTGCGGTTGTGCTGGCCGCCCTGGCCGTGGCGTTCGCTGTCACCGCTGCGATTGCGCTGCGGGCGCTCGTTGTTGCGGGAGCGCTCGGGTGCCACGTAGGGGACGGCCCGTGATGCCGTGGCCGGGCTCGGCACCGATTCGAGGAGCACCTCGGTGTCCGGTGCGCCGACCGGCTCGTCGAGGCCGATGGCGCGTTGCATCCGCTGGGCTTCCTTCACCTGCTCGGGGGTCAGGAACGAGATGACCACGCCGCTGCGACCGGCTCGTGCCGTGCGACCGGAGCGGTGGATATAGGCCTTGTGGTCCTCGGGCGGATCGAAGTGGAACACCGCCGCCACGTCGTCGACGTGGATGCCACGGGCGGCCACATCGGTGGCGACGAGGGCGTGGACCTTGCCGTTGATGAAGTCGGACAGTGCCCGGGTGCGCTGGGACTGGCTGCGGCCGCCGTGGATGGCGGCGGTGCGGATGCCGGCCTTTTCGAGTTGGCGGGCCAGGCGGTCCGATCCGTGGCGGGTGCGGCAGAAGACGATGGCCGGCCAGGCGCTGCCGACCGCCTCGGCGAGCACGCCGGTGCGCTCGGCTCGTGCGACCTTCCAGAAGAGGTGTCGTGCGGCGGTGATGTCGGGGGTGTCCTCGCCGACCTCGTGGTGGACGGGATCCCGCTGGTGGTCACGGGTGAGCTTGGCGACATCGCCGTCGAGGGTTGCCGAGAAGAGCACCGTCTGACGATCGGAGGACGTCTGGTCGAGCAGCCGGCGGACGGCTGGCATGAATCCCATGTCGGCCATGCGGTCGGCCTCGTCGAGGACGACATGGTCGACGTGGCCGAGGTCGACGAGTCCCCGCTCGATGAGGTCCTCGAGGCGGCCCGGGCAGGCCACCAGGATGTCGACGCCCCTACGGAGAGCGGCGATCTGGGGTCCGTAGCCGACGCCGCCGTAGACGACGCCGATCCGGACCTGGCCGGCGAAGGTGCGGAACTCTTCGTGGATCTGCTCGGCCAGCTCGCGGGTCGGGGCCAGGACCAGTGCCCGGGGGAACCTCGGCTTGGCCCGGTCGACGCGGACGACGAGCGGGATGCCGAAGGCGAGTGTTTTGCCGGAGCCGGTCGGGGCCCGTCCGCAGACGTCCCGCCCGGCGAGGGCGTCGGTGATCGTGGCCGTCTGGATGGCGAAGGGCTCCGTGATGCCGTTGCGGGCGAGCGCCTGGCAGATGGATTCGGGTACGCCCAGTTCGGCGAAGGTGGTGGACATTATTTCTCCATGGCCGCGTGTCGGCCGTTTCGGTGGGTTCGTGTCGCCTCGACGCGTCTGCGGAGGTCGGTATTCGCTTGGGGTGGTTCACGATGACCGGAAGAACCAACGCCCGTCTGCGAACCCACCGGCGGGAGATGTCCACCGGAGTGCCCCCAAGGGTAGCGGCGCGCCGTACGTTCGCCAACGGATGTGTCCATGGCCACACCGGGCACCCTGCGCAGGGGGGTGGGCGTCCTACACTCCGCGCCATGAGCGCTCTGACCACACGGTCGTCCCGGCTCCCACAGGGCCTCGCCGACGACCTTGCCGCATGTCGGGCCCCAGCCGGCAGCGCCGCCACGCTGCCGCCTGCCTGCTACACCGACCCGGAGGTCCACGCCCTCGAGGACGCGGTGATCTTCCGGCAGGGTTGGGTCGGCGTCGGTCGCTCCGACACGTGGTCGGCGAACGGCGACTACCGCACGTTCGAGATCGGCGGGGTTCCCGTCGTGGTGGTCCGCGACGACGACGGCCACCTGCGGGCCTATGCCAACTCGTGCAGCCACCGGTCGTCGCAGATCATGCAGGGGGAGGGGACCTGTGCACGGATGCGGTGCCGGTTCCACTTCTGGACCTACGGGCTCGACGGACGCCTGATCGGGGCGCCGAGCATGCAACGCACGCCGGACTTCGACACCGGAGCGCACGGCCTCACCGAGTTCGCCCTGTCCGAGCGGCACGGCTTCGCCCTCGTGAGCCTCGAATCTGACCCGCCGGAGATCGACGCCTGGCTGGGTGACTTCGGTGACCTGCATGCCGACTGGCCGCTGGCCGACGTCGTCACGACCCGCCGCCGCGAGTTCACCGTCGACTGCAACTGGAAGGCATTCGCCGAGGTCTTCAACGAGTACTACCACCTGCCCTATGTGCACCCGGACAGCATCGACGACACCTACGAGGAGCCGGACGCCCCCGATCCGGTGAACGGTGCCTATGCCAGCCAGTTCGGGGCCACGGTCGGCACCGGCGCGCTGCTCGACGACACGCAGGACCGGGCGCTGCCGACGATTCCGGGGCTCACGGGCAGGCCCCTCACCGGCGTGCGCTACTCGTGGCTGTTCCCCAACCTCGTCGTGGCCCTCGGTCAGGAAGCGCTCTGGATGTACGAGGTGTACCCGGACGGACCCGATCGATGCCGCTGCGCCCAGGTGATCTGCTTCCCGCAGGCGACGATCGACGGTCCGGACTTCGAGGAGCGGGTCGCCGACTACTACGAGCGCTTCGACGTGGCACTCTCGGAGGACATCCCGATGCTCGTCCAGCAGCACGCCGGGCAGCGGTCGCCCTTTGCCCGGCAGGGCCGCTACTCGTACCTCGAGCCCAGCGTGGCGGCCTTCGCCGACTGGTACGCCGGCCGCCTGCTCTCCGTGTCTTGACCGGGGTGCTCCCACCGCTCAGCCGCATCCAGGGCTTCTTCGCGATCCTCCTCGCGGGGACGATGTTCAGCTTCGGACCCCTGACGTTTCGGGCCGTCCGGGAAGCCGACGCCTGGCAGTACCTGTTCCACCGGGCACTCTGGACCGGGGTCGTCGCCGCCATCGTGATCTCGATCAGCGGCCGCAGCCCCATCACCGCCATCAGGCTTTCGGGGCGACGCCAGCAGATCGCCGGCGTGCTGCTCGGCACCATGTTCGGCATCTTCATCGTGGCCCTGAGCCGGACGACGGCCGCCTTCATCCTGCTGCTTCAGTGCACCAGCCCCTTCTATGCGGCGCTGCTGGGGCGCCTGTTCCTGGGTGAGCGGGTGAGCCGTCGCACCCTGGCCGCGATGGCCGTCGCTGCGATCGGCATCGTCACGATGGTCGGCGGCAACGTCGGAGGAGGCGATCCGCTCGGGATCGTGCTCTCCCTGCTGCTCCCCGTCTTCATCGGCGCCTACACGACGCTCATCCGCAGCTCGCCGGCCGAGGATCCGGGTGCGCCGACGGTCATCGCCGGCTTCTTCGCTGCTGCGGTGGCCGGCATCGTGTCGTTGGCCGGGCCGGGCCTTTCGCTGCCCCTCTGGGACGTACTCCTGGGGTTCGCCGGAGGCGGGCTGCTGCTCGGGCTCGGCATCCCGGTCTGGAACTATGCACACCGCTTCGTACCGGTGGCCGAGGCCAACCTGCTCCTGGTGACCGAGGTCGTCCTGGCGCCCCTGTGGCTGTGGTTCTGGCCGGGTGAGCGACCCGGTGCCACGACCCTCGTCGGTGGCGGCATCGCCCTGGCGGCGGTCACCTGGCTCACCGTGGTCACGGCCCGTGCGGGAGAGATGGAACGTGCCCCCCGCCGGGTCGGGCTCCATGTCGGTGCGGCCCCCGGCTATCGCCGCTTCGTCAGGCGGACGAACGGCGACCGGTAGCGTCCGAACATGCTTGGACCCTGGTCGCTGTTGCGGCCCCTGCTCGGCGGATTCGTCCGCGGGGCCTCCGAGGCGGCGAACCGGCTGGCGGCGATCGGCCCCCGCGATCGGCGGGCACGGCGCTTCGGCGGTTTCGGCTCGGGGACCTGCATCAGCTGGCCGACCGGCTACGTGTTCGGCGAGCGCTGGATCCACCTCGGTGAGGACACCCTGATCGGCTCACACGTGACGCTGTCGGCCGGGATGGTCCCGGGCCAGCAGATGGTGTCGGACCCGGTGGTTCGCATCGGCGACCGCTGCCTGATCGGCCGGGGATCGGCAATCGTCGGCCACCTGTCGATCGACATCGGCGACGACGTGTTCACCGGCATGAACGTCTACATCACCGACCAGAACCACGGCTACGAGGACGTCGATCAGCCGATCGGCACACAGCTGCCGTCGGAGGATCCGGTCTCGATCGGGGCCGGCAGCTGGATCGGCTCGGGGGCGGTGATCCTGCCGGGTGCACGGATCGGGCGCCATGTGGTCGTGGGGGCCAACTCGGTGGTGCGGGGCGAGATCCCCGACTTCTCGGTGGTCGTGGGATCACCAGGCCGGGTCGTCCGTCGCCACGATGGCACCGCATGGAGGCGTGCGGGGGACGCCACGTGAGGGTCGAACCCGTGATCCGCTCAGTCGAGCCCGCGGACGTCGATGGCATCGTGGCGCTGTGGGACGAGGCGGGCATGACCTCCTATGCGTTGTCCGGCGAGGCGGCCGAGGAGATCACGGCCAAGCTGGAGCGCGATCCCGACCTGTTCCTGGTGGCCGAGGGAGACGGTGGGGTCGTCGCCGCCGTGATGGGGACCTGGGACGGGCACCGGGGTCGCATCAAGCGCCTGGCGGTCCGTGGCGACCTGCGGCGCAGCGGTCTGGGACGCCGGATGATCGAAGAACTCGAGCGTCGGTTCGTGGAGCAGGGCATCACACGGATCCGCCTCGAGGTCTGGAGCCACAACGAGGACGGCATGGCCTTCTGGGAGGGCCTCGGTTACACGCTCGAGCCGGAGATCCGCTACTTCGTGCGGAACCTCGACGACAGCGACGACCCCTGCTGAGGGAGCCTCTCAGGTCGGCTTCCGGCCGACGACGGAGAGGTGCACGGGGCTGAGCATCGTGAAGTCGGGGCTGCGTACCTGGTCGAGGACCTCCGAGGCCTGATCGTCGGTGGTGATCCCGGCGGCCACAAGTCGGGGGAGGGTACGTTCGAGGGCGAGGAACCACCAGTCGCCGGCCGGCTCGCCGGGGCGCATCGCCCAGACCCGTCCGTCGACCTGCAGGTCGACCAGACCCAGGCGGCGCATTCGATCGACGAGCACGAGGCCGAAGTTCGGATCGCGCCACTCCTGTTGTGCGCCGGTCGCCATCACGACGTGGATGTCCCGATAGGGCTGTTCCAGGGCCTGTTCGGCGAAGCCCAGGAACACCCCGTCCTCGACGACCAGGCGTCCACCCGGCCGCAGCGCATCGACGAACCCGGCGAGGACCTCCTCGCGGGCCGGCAGGTGCTGGAGGACGGCCCTCGTATGGACCAGGTCGAACGCCTCCCGGGGGAGGTCGTCGCCTTCGAGGTCGAACTCGCGGACCTCCACGTGGTCGGGAACCTCGGCATGGAACCGGAGGTCGATGTCCACGGACAGGACCGAGCCCGTGGGACCCACCTGGTCGGCCATCCAGACGGCGACGGAACCGTTGCCGGCGCCTGCCTCGAGTACATCGTCGCCCGGACCGATGCCGGCCCCGAGCAGCAGATCGAAGGTGGAGGGATCGAGCGTGTCGGCGAGCTTGTCGAGTCGGATCCGTTCGATCTCGAGTTCGGCATCCGGGGTGCCGTACCGCTCCTCGGTCATGGGGGCAAGGTATCCGAAGCACGTGGTGCCCCGGAGTCGGTTGGTCGCAGGGGTCTGACAGTGGCAAGACTCCCGATCGTGGACAACACGGACGAGAACCGACAGGTCGTGGCCGCCTACTGGGCGTCGCACTTCGCACGGGACTGGGAGCGCATGGCGACGTTCTTCACGGATGACTGCCATTACACGGACGTCGGAATCGACGCGACGGGTGCCACCGGGCCCGAAGAGATCATCCTCCGCCTCCGGCTCGGCATCGAGCCGCTGTCGGACTACGAGCACGTCCCGAAGCACGTGGTCGCCGAAGGCGACCTGGTCGTCACCGAGCACGTCGAGGTCTGGGGGTTCCACACCGGTGAACGGATCGAGCATCCCTTCACCTCCGTCATGGAGGTCACCGGGGGCCGCATCAGCCGCTGGCACGACTACTCCCATCTCGGCAACCTGATCGACAACGCCCCGTCGTGGTGGCTGGAGCACATCTCCGGGGGCTGGCGCGACGGCTGACGGGTAGGTTCCGCCCGTGCACGACGTGACGCTGCTGACGGGCGGGCCGATCCACACGGTCGCCGGGGCAGGGACCGGGGAGGCCGTCGAGGCGGTGCTGGTGGTCGACGACCGCATCGTCGCCGTCGGGACCCGGGAGTCGTGCGGGGCGGCCGCTCCCTGGACGCCGGCGGTGCTCGACCTGGCAGGGGCGACGCTGCTGCCGGGCTTCGTCGACGCCCACACGCACCCGCTCATGCTCGGGCAGTGCGCCTCGTGGGCCGACCTGACCGCAGCGGCCGGCATCGACGAGGTCGTGAAGCTGCTCCGCGAACACGAACGGACGATCGACGGGGGACCGATCCGCGGCTTCGGCTACGACCACCACCGCCTCGGGAACGACGACCGTCATCCGACCGCCGACGACCTCGACCGGGTGTCGGCGGACCGGCCGGTCGAGATCATGCACTCGAGCGGGCACGGCTACGTGGTCAACCACGCCTCGCTGCGGGCGGCGGGCATCGATGCGGCGACGGAGACGCCGAGCGGAGGCCGCATCGACCGGGACGGGGCGGGGAACCCGGTCGGCCTTGTCTTCGACGCCGCCTGCGACCTGCTCACCGGGCCAGACGGCGTCAAGATCGGCAACCACGGACCGAACCTCCACATGCCGGAGTCGCCCGAGACCCTCGACCGGATGCTCGACCTGGGCCAGCGGCTCATCGTGGGGGCCGGCATCACGTCGGTGGGCGACTGCCAGGTGACCGAACGGGAGATGGGCAACTGGTTGCGGGCCCGCGACGACGGCCGACTCCGGTTGCGGGCGACCCTGATGGTGCTGTCGAGCCACCTCGGGCACCTCGCCGCACTGGGCCTCTCATCGACCCTGGGCGACGACCGGCTGCACCTCGGCGGGGTGAAGCTCTATGCCGACGGCGCACTGACCGGCGGCACTGCCTACGTGCCCTGCGGCTGCGCCGTGAACCACCGCGCCGGCTACCTGTTCCACGATCCCGAGGAGTTCGAGGGGCTCCTCGTGGCGGCTCACGAGCTGGGCCTGCAGACGGCCACACATGCCCAGGGACCCATCCCGATCCAGATGGTGATCGACGCCGTGGGGGAGGCGCAGCGCCGGAGCCCCCGCCCTGATGCCCGGCACCGGATCGAGCACTGCGGGTTCCCGAGCGACGACCAGATCGCCGCCATCGCCGCTGCCGGGATCATCCCCGTGCCGCAACCCACCCAGGTGCACCTCTACGTCGAGGGGGCGCTGCGCGACTACGGCGAGATCGCCGAGCGCATGTACCCGTCGGGCCTCTTCGCCGATGCCGGCGTGCCCGTGGTCCTGTCGTCGGACACCCCGGTGACGATGCCCGATGTGTTCACCGCCATGTGGGCGGCGGTCACCCGACGGACATCGTCGGGTCGGGTGGTCGGGCCGGAGTGCGTCATCGACCGGGTCACGGCGCTGCGGGGCTACACGATCGAGGGCGCAAGAGCGC
>Ga0066376_10001071_pt1 | contig 26626 bp, 18 predicted proteins | sample Knorr_S15_td_Bot_FD_77009 | JGI IMG/M metagenome (GOLD analysis project Ga0066376, IMG submission 77009) | Marine microbial communities from Southern Atlantic Ocean transect - Knorr_S15_td_Bottom_ad_5009_LV_A | ecosystem: Environmental > Aquatic > Marine > Oceanic | place: Southern Atlantic... | reverse complement strand
CGCCATCCGTCACATCGGCCCAAGGCGTGGCCGCTTCAATGACCCTGGTGGCGTAATCGAACCCAATAGCGTCACTTTAACCTCACTCGGGGTCTTTCTACTCTGGTTCGGTTGGCTCGGTTTCAACGGAGGCAGTATGCTTGCCGCCACCGAGTCTGTCCCTCTCATCATAACCAACACCATCGTTGGTGGCGTCTTCGGCATCCTATCTACCTTGGCACTCACAGCCTTACGCTATGGAAAACCCAAAGCGCTAGATATATTGAATGGCGGTCTCGGTGGATTGGTTGCAGTGACAGCCAGTTGTGATTTAACAGTTCCCTGGATGGCGGCGATTATTGGCTTTGTCGGTGGATTGGTTGTGATATACGTTATCGACCTGCTCGAAAAGTTTCGCCTTGACGACGCCGTTGGAGCGATTCCCGTTCACCTGGGTGCCGGTATCTGGGGGACGCTTGCGGTAGCCCTTTTTGTTGAAACTCCTGAGCACCTTAGCGCAATCGAGTTTCTCGGCATACAGGCACTTGGCGTCCTAGCCGTTGGCCTCTATGTATTCCCACTTTCAATGCTGTTCTTCTATGTCTGGGGAAAATTAATTAAATACCGTGTGAGCCCCCAAGCCGAGATCATTGGCCTCAACATCGTTGAACATGACGCCACTACGTCGACCTTGGATTTAATTCGCCAAATGAGTCATCAGGCAAAAAGTGGGGACTTCAAAAAACCCGTAACCGTTGACCATCAAACAGAAGCGCATCACATCGCAACTTTCTATAATGCTGTGCTCGATCGGGTTAATCGTGAGGAAGCTGAAAAAGACTCTGCTCTAGAGCGGCTGACCTGGTTGGCCGAACATGACCCTCTGACTGAGTGCCTAAACCGTCGGACCTGGCACGAACGACTTCAAACAGCTATTGATACGGCCGACCCCACCGCTACTTTTGGTGTTGCAATGCTTGATATAGATCACTTCAAGAATGTTAACGACACTCACGGTCATGCCACTGGAGATGCCGCGATTCGGCATGTCGTTCAACATACCACCAAGGTGCTTTTGGATATAGATGCGACGATCGGGAGACTCGGGGGAGAAGAATTCGGAGTTTTTCTTGATTTGCACCAGACCCCTTTGACACAAAACGAACCCTATGCAGCAATGGAAAAGGTCATGAAGAGCCTTTGCGTCGCTCTTGAAACGCCCCCCCTCAAGGTTGGTGATAAAGAGATTTCTCTCACTATGAGTATTGGCGCCACGATCTATCAACCAGGTGAGCTCCCAGATACAGCGATTTCCCGTGCCGACCAAGCGTTGTATGTGGCTAAGCGCAACAGTCGGAATCAAGTACAAATGACGTCCTCACGATAAGGACAATCGAGTGGCATCACCAACTCGAACACCGTTGACTATTAACAATATTTATAACCCTGGGATCGGTCAGACCGTCAAACGGATAGACGAGAGACCCCGTATTGCTCACGCCAACGCATGCAACGCTATTCTTGATTTGGAGCTGACCGGACCTCTGTTGATCGGGCTTACGGGATTTCTCAACAACCTGAACAGTTGACGCACGCTAACTGGCTACGGGATCACATCCGCGCCACTTGATTCCTACCCCCATCTTTGGCCTGGTAGACACCAGCATCAGCCCTGGACAATGCCGACTCCCCGTTTTCGCCGGCGCGGTGAAAGGTGATCCCAAAGCTCATCGTCAATGTGAGCACATGTTCATTCCAGCTTAATGGAGAATTTTCGAGTTCCTTTCGTATATGTTCGAAGATTTTGTCCGCCTCCGTCACTGGATCGCCGGCCTCGGAGGTTATCTTCGAAAGCACCATAAAAATTCCGAATTCCTCGCCGCCCAAACGTCCTAATTGGCCCAATCCGCCGATCCCTTTTTCCAGAATAGCCACCACGTGCTGAATCGCATCATCGCCACACTGGTGTCCATAGGTGTCGTTTACCTTTTTAAACAAATCAATATCACATATGGCCAAAAGGAGGGCCTCGTCGAGCGCTAAGGTGACGATCGCTTCGTCAAGACCCTCATGCCATGTCCGTCGATTGAGGCAGGCGGTCAATGGATCGTGCTCTGCCAGCCAGGTCACCCGGGCCATCGCGGCTTCACGTTCCAATAGATTGATATACCCCTGTGAGTGGTAACGTATCCTTGCAATCACTTCGAGCGCATTGGGTAATTTCACCATGTAATCATTCGCCCCAAGGGCAAATGCTTCCGCTTTCACTTCGGCCACTTCTGTTCCCGATAAAACAATCAATGGCACTTTGTCTAAATCCTGTTGAGCCCGAAACCGCCGCACAAGCTCCAACCCATCCAATTCCGGCATTACGAGATCCTGCAAGATCACTGTGGGACGAATTTCCAACGCGATTTCAATGGCTTTCATTGGATCCTGGCAGAAATGGAACTGTATATCGGATTCGTTCTGCAACATTTGTCTTAGCGATTCGCCGATGATCCGTTGATCATCAATTAACAGCACAACAATCCGATGAACCGTGTTGGCATCAGGCGTGACATGTGCCGCCTGACCCGTACCGCCTCCACTATTAATTGCACCGGTGGAGTCCGAGAGCCTCTCCACAATCACCTCTTGGATTTCTGCAAGCGCAGTCTGCGAGACCTCTGCAGGAGGTGGAAACGAACTGTCTGATGCACCCTGGGCACTCGAACGGTCCCCAAGAAACTCTTGGAGCCGAGCTTCGAGCGACTGGAGTTCCGGCAGACACTCCAACTCCATCGATCTAACCTGGTGGGAAAATGCGTTACCCAGGGTAACGAAGACATCCACGGATTGATCTAACACCAACGCCTGCTCACGCTCGATCAACCCACCACTAGTTTTCAGCCGTGAAAAATAGACTTCCAGTGTACCTGCCAATCCCGCAAACCCACTGAGCCCGACGATTCCGCCAGCACCCTTTATCGAGTGTGCACTTCGGATCAACTCGGCCACCGTTTCACTGACCGCGACCCTCGAGTGGAAATCCCGTACCCCCTGCACCATTGTGGCTGCGTGTTCAGAGACTTCAACAAGGAAAAGATCTAACATCGAATCATTATCTTTAACCTCGACCTCTGGCAAAACTGAATCTGCCACCGACTTTTCCTCCTCCCGCAATGTCCGCATCGACTCAGCATTATTTATCGGCATCAGCCGCCGTACCACGGCCGTTAACTCCTCAGGCTCAAATGGTTTACATACGTAGGCATCAGCACTCAGTAACAATCCGTCATCACCGACCTGGGCACCCTCTGCCTGAGCCGTTAGAAAGAGCACAGGAATCGATCGCCATTCCTCATCCATTTTGATGATGCGAACGGATTCATCCCCTGTCATCTTTGGCATGTTTCGATCAATAATGATGAGATCTGGAAATTCACTAGGGACTAATGATGACAACCACCCGAGCGCTGCCGCGCCATCTTCACGCTCGGTTATTCGATAATTTTCCTCCAGCCCCTCGAGAATAGACCGGGCATAGTGTCGTATGGTCACGGAGTCATCGACCAGCAAGATATGTAAGCGCATAACCTTCAGTCTGAGTTACTGTCCGTTAATGATTCGAACCCGGCGAGTTTTAACGCGTCGATCTGTATTTTATTCAGACCGATCAGCCGAAACTGCTTGCCTCTGATCCTAGCGGACCGAGAAAACGCCGCCAGCATCTGAATTCCAGCAATGTCTATCACGCGCTCAGTTTGGCTCAGATCGACAATAATCTCTTGATCGGACTGATCCAACAATGCTTTCCCAGCATCACGCACCTTTACCAATTCGCGGCCCACCAAGCGGCCGGAAAGGAGCATGACTCCATCTTTAACCACTACGTCTAGAGGCATAGGGCTTACCTCAACATCAGGCCGTCACCGCTTGCCGACGAAAAATATTTCCCCGGACTTTCACCAGATCGGGAATCTCATAGCCTATTTCAGTCACGCTGAGGACTAACCAACCACCGTCATCTAAATAACCGGCAAGCCGGTTGAGCACAATCTGCCTGATGCCCGGATCAAAATAATAGAAAACGTTTCGACAAAAAATTACCTGAAAAGTCGTCTCTATAGGGTAAGTTGGTTGCATAAAATTGACTCGTCGAAATTCGACCAAGTCCGCAATGCGGTCGTTAACCTGTAGTGCACTATCGTCAGCTCTCTCAGTCTTGCAAAAGTACTTTTTTTGTTGCGCCGCACTTAACGGTTGAAGCATTTCTGCGTTGTATATTCCTGATCGCGCAACAGCCAACATTTCCGTATTGATATCCGTCCCTAGAAATTTCATATCAAGGCCAGCTTCAAGTTCTTGCTCAAAACAATCGACCGCTTCAAATGCCATTGAATAGACTTCTTGGCCCATCGAACAACCTGCACTCCACAAGCGAAGCTTTCCTATCGACGAGTGACTAATTTTCCGTTTCAATGCCGGATATATTTGGTTTGTTAACAATTCGAAATGCTCTTTCTCTCGGTAAAAATCAGTCTTGGTCGTGGTGATAGCGTTACAGAACAGCTGCAATTCCGCTCCAGACCGATCACTCGAGAGTCGCCGATAATACTCCCCGTAATCGTTTAGTCCGAGCTCCCCCATGCGACGTTGCAGCCGTCCATGCAGCAGATAGGCTTTGTTATCCCCAAGAGCTAAGCCAAGTGTATCCAGGGTAAACGCCTGAAAAGCCTCATACTCAGCTCGGTTGGGACCAACAGGAGGCATCTCGTGATCGATCAATTCGGCAGCCTACATTGCGGTCGGACAGTCGCGACGCACTGCCAACATTCGCATTCAGTACCGAGCTTCATCGAAACGGCTTTTCGGAATCGAATTCACTGAACTCACCGGTTTGCGAGCTCTCGGCCCTCCGTGCAGGAATCAACTCCGCGTCAGTTAGACCCTGCCCCGTCGCAGAACGATGGTCAAGATGCCCCTCGGCCGAACCCGATTTAGGATTCTCTTCCGTTAAATAAGGCGCATAGTATTTAAGTTTTTCGTCATCAACCCTAGCGGCTCCTCGGAGCGTTCCGGGATAATGGTCACCATCCTCCTCAGATTGGCCAGTTGGGCGATGTCCTACTTGAAAAGCGTCCAACAATCGAGTCAGTCTTAAAGTATCACTCGCCATACTGTTACTTGCAGAGGCATTCTGTTCGACCAACGATGCATTTCCTTGTGTGAGTCTTTCCATGTCGGCGATGGCCTGATTAACCTCGCTGACTCCTTTCGCTTGTTCTTCGGACGCAGTTTTAATGTTTTCCATCACTTCGGCCAGCTCTCTAAACGCATTTTGTATATGCGTTAAATTGCTGGTGCTGCTTTCCTGCAAGCTGCTCAACATTGAATCCACCTTTACTCGCCGTTCCTCAAGCTCGCGTCCTCCTTCCTGAACCAACACTTGACCTGCGCCGACACTTTCTAAATTAGTTTCAACCAGTTCACCGATTTCTTCCGATGCCTTGGCAGAACGTGATGCAAGTTTTCGGACTTCCGTTGCTACGACGGCAAAACCCTTACCGTGCTCTCCTGCCCGCGCAGCTTCAATTGATGCATTTAACGCCAACAAATTGGTCTGGAATGCAATATCATTCATCAACGTAACAATACCGGCCATTTTCTCAGAGTTGGCAGAGATATCCGCCATTCCCTCAACCACATTAACATTGGTTTGCAGCACGTTAGTTAACATTTCCTGGTTGCTATCGATCGTCTCCTGTACCGCAGTCAGGAGGTTACTACGACTGTCATCCACAGTCGCTTGACTGTCCTGCGTACGCTCAAACGCCTTCTTTGCATCCTCCGCGCTGTTCTGAATTATGCTGTTCATCTGCTCCATCGAGCTTGCCGTTTCCTGCAAAGCTGCACTTTGCCGATGTGTTCGTTCAGAGAGATCCTTATTGCCCGACGCAATTTCCTGAGAGGCGTGCTCAATATTTCCGGCGAAATCCTTTATTTCTACAATCAAGTCACTGAGTCGTTGCAGAAATAAATTAAACCAACCTGATAATTGACCCAACTCACCGGTCTCCGATACCGACAAACGCTTAGTTAGATCTCCCTCACCCTGCGCAATATCCTTGGCCACCTTTACCAATTCATTTACCGGCCGAGTGATGGACCGCTTAACAAACAACCCAATCATTAAACTGATCAAGGCTCCGATTACGGCCAACCCGATCAATACCTGCAGGAAATCTTGACCATCGGAAAGAATATCCTCGCTTACCCGTTGCCGTTCGGCCTCGATCGTCCGATTGAGATCCGCTAACCCGCCAGACAACTTAGCATTGACGATTGCGAACTGATCTGAAAGGTCTTCACTTCGCTTGCTGCTCTTGATGTGCGATTCCATGGCCTCGAAGGCTTTGTTCATACGCCGATCAAAAGTCTTGTAAGCAGAGGACACCTGTGCGTTATTGATGCTAGAGAGGTAGTCTCTGAACTGGTTCTTGGTCGTTACATACCGCGCACGTAGCGCCTGATGCTCAAGGAGAAACTGGTCAAAGCGTCCAAGACCGGTATCGACGCGGCTATCCCTCTCGGCATCACCGCTCTTATCTAAGCTCTGTACGCCACCGACCGCAACTACCATGCGTTTAGAGCGGTCGTCTTCTCCTTCTGCAAGGAGCGCATTCAGCTCCTCAATTTGTTTCTCAAGCTGGTAGAACAAATTGTCATCCAAGGTTGAAGCTGCTTTGTGCCCTTTCTCCCCACCCATCATCGCCGCCATGAACTTTTCATACTCGGGCATACCCGTGACCAGACTCGCCTTTCTACGATATAGGAAAATCAAGCGCTTGCGGACTGCTCGAAAATTTCCAAAAGCCACAGCGACATCCGGCAACGAGGCACTCAACTTGCCTTCGTTGACCGCCTGTTTCAAAGCACTGGATGCAATTGAATCGACCATTGGCGTAATACTTTCTTCAAGTACACTTTGGATTGCCTTGAGCTCTTCACCCATGATCATTGGGCGCACCGTTCTTTCAATTCCGCCGATCACAACCAAATTGCGCACAGATTCATACTCGGCTCCCAGCAACCTCCCCATACTCCCATCGATAGTTTCAAGCGCGATCCCTAGTGCGTACTTGGCCTCTTTCACCGACTCTGGTGTCACATTGAGATAAAAAGGCTGGGTCAATGCTTCGAGCCGGCTTTGTTCGCTTCGAAGTTCATCAAGATCTGCCTTGTAATTGCCGACAGTACTTGAACTGTAGGTAATGCTATCGCTCAAACCTTGAAAGGACTGAAAAACAATAGCCGCAATAGCGCCAATGACTATGACATTAACTACAAATATCAATAAGAGTTTGCGGCTGATGGTCAATCCTTTCATATTGAATTCCCGCGCCGTCGGCGCTTGTCTGCTTCTGAGTTCCGGAAAACATAACGAGTCAAGCCCTCCGCGATACGATCAATACCTAACACCGTGTCCGCTGCATCTAGCTCGACTGCGGCTCGCGGCATACCAAATACTACAGATGATGCTTCATCCTGTACGAATGTCTGACCCCCGCTCTCACGAATCATCTTCAGTCCAATCGCCCCATCCACGCCCATGCCAGTTAATAGGATACCTGTCCCACTCTGTGCTGCATGAACGGCTACTGATTTAAACAATTCATCGACGGATGGTCGATGTCGATTCACCCGTTCATGATCGGCAAGCGCAAGAACATAGTCTGTGCCCGACCTGGTCAACAACATATGCCGATCGCCTGGAGCGATATAAACATTACCTGGTTCCGGACATACACCATCGCGACCTACCTGAACACTTAATTGACAATTAGCATCAAGACTTTTGGCAAATGATTCGGTAAACGATGGAGTTATATGCTGCACCACTAACACTGGCGGCATAGACGCCGGTAGCACCTCCAGCACCTGACGGATCGCCTGAGGACCACCGGTAGATGCTCCAATTGCGACTAGTTGTGCTAGTGGCGCGTGCCCTAGGCTCTCTTGAGTGACCGAAATAACAGCGGACTCGCCCGTATTATGCTCAAAAAATCGCATGGAAGGGCTTGCGACCTGGGCGAGTGCTGCTCCCTTTACCTTATCGATAATCAACTCAGAAAGATTACTTAATCCTTCCCGGACCTCATAGCGGGGCTTCTCCACCACATCGACCGCGCCCAATTCCAGGCTCCGAATTGCTGCATCTGAGCCTGCCTCGGTGTAGGCGCTGACCATCACCACCGGCATAGGATTTGACTTCATTAACCTTTCAAGAAAAGTCAGGCCATCCATTCCAGGCATTTCGACATCTAGCGTAAGGACATCGGGAGACAAAGCCTCAATCTTTCGCAACCCAATCATCGCATCGGGCGCTGTCCCAACCACATCAATATCCGGATCGGTCGATAAAATATCGCTCAACGCACGACGTGAAACGGCGGAGTCATCGATAATAAGCACTCTGCATGATGACATCAGACTTTCTCAGCATCTTCAACTTTGTCGACCAACGCGCGGAGTTCCCGCGCAGACAATAAATGCTCGACATCCAGCAAAATGACCATCTCGTCCTTGATATTTACTACTCCGCCGATAAATTCAGTGTCTACGCTCGCGGTCAAATGTTCCATCGACTGAACCTGATCCTCCTCCAAGTGAACAACATCAGAGACCGAATCAATCACTAGACCGATCTGCTTCCCTTCGACTTCAACAATGATAATAACTGTGTAGAGATCATACTCGGCCTGTGCCAACCGAAAACGAATTCGAAGGTCCATCACGGGAATGACGATACCCCGCAAATTAATCACACCCACCACAAAATCCGGCAACCCAGGTACCGGCGTCACACCACCGACAGGATAAGTGATCAATTCCCGCGCTCGCAGAATATCAACCCCATATTCTTCTTCACCGAGCATAAAAGTAATTAGTTGGGGACCGGAGCGACTGGTGAAATCAAGATCAAATTCATCACTATCGTCATCGGTCGCGGCCATTGACAACCGTGCCGATCTGATAGGGTTTGGCCGTTGAGTCATAAACCTACCATCCGCCTGCGTCTATGCTGCAATGGCAGCTATGTCGAGAATGAAGGACACCTTTCCGTCACCCATGATGCTCGCACCGGTCATGCCAGGCACCTGAATAAAATTATCTTCCATGTTCTTAATAACCACTGGTCGTTGATCGATAATTTCATCCACCATCAGACAATGCTTGGAATCCATATGTTGCAGCACCAGCAGCACGGCATCTGCCGGATCAGTAAAATCTCCGTCAATACCCAGCTTTTCGTGAAGTCTCACCAGAGGAAGAAACTCGCCACGAATCTCGACCAGTTCGTTATCCCGCTTCATCTGTCTTACGTCAGCAGCCTTTGGCCGAAGCGCTTCCACCACAGCCAGGAGGGGCAATATGAAGTAAGAAGATCCAACTCGCACAATCATTCCATCAATAATTGCAAGTGTTAGCGGAAGGCGTAAACGCAGTCGGGTACCCCTGCCCGGCTGGCTAAAGATATCAATGCTACCGAGCAACGCCTCAATATCCCGCTTAACGGTGTCCATCCCCACTCCCCGACCGGAAATCTCCGTTACCGCCTCCATTGTTGTAAACCCTGGTTGAAACACCAGTTGTAACAACTGGTGATCGGATGGTTCTTCACCTTTTTCAACAAGCCCTCGTTCCAACCCTTTTGCTCGGATCTTTTCGATATCCATGCCTTTCCCGTCATCCTGCACTTCAATAATGACATGACCACCCCGATGAAATGCCCGCAACCAAATGGTTCCTGGCGTCTCCTTGCCCGATAACCGACGCTCGGTCTCATTCTCAATCCCATGATCCATTGCATTCCGAATCAGGTGAAGCAACGGGCCATGCAACTGGTCTGTTACCGTCTTATCCAACTCGGTGTCTCCCCCTTCAATCTGTAATTGTATTTCCTTGTTCGACTCAACTGAGTAATCTCTAACCACACGACGAAGACGGGAAAAAACGCTATCTAACTGCACCATCCGCACGGCTTGAATCTCATCTTGCAAATCACGAACCGACCGGCTGCTTTCTTCAAAATATTCTGCTAACGACGCACCGAAAACACTGTCTAGCTCATGTGCTTCCTCACATAACTGTGTTAATCGTGATTGGTGAATAACGGCTTCGCCGATCAGATTCTGTAAGCGCTCTAATCGATCGATACTGACCCGTATGGACCTGCCCGCGCTGCTTTCCGAAGCCGCCACCACGGGCATATCCATAGTGGCCGGGCGACTGAAGTCCGTAGGGAGGGAACTCACGTCGTCATCGGCGTTGGAACGGGAAACACGGACATCTTCGTCAACCCATTGGACAGCCCGCGCTATCTGCGTTTGATGTGCCCGTTCGGCATCATCCGTCTGCTCAGGCGTTAGATCAAAAGGTGTCACCGAAAGATCGTTACCATTTCGGAAAAACATCGTTGCCTCTTCAATCTTTGACAGCGGTTGTGAGGTACTTAATTTACCGCTCCACCACACATACAAGCGCTGCGGATCGAAATCTTCTAGATCTGGGAGACCACCAGGATGGACAATCGGAATCCACTCACCCAGTTGCGCTAGCTCATCGAGCAACAACAACGGATCGCCACCTTTGTGAGGCATCTCAGGATCAAATTTTAGGGTGACCAGGTAAGGCGTCGGTCCAACCACTGTCGTCGCCGCCGTGGCGCCTTTAGTGCGAGTTACTAGATCACCACTCACCTGAACATCGAGAAACCCGATACTTTGCAAACTCGACTCGATGCGTGAACTGTCGACTTTCTCAACACCCTCTATTGATGTGAGGAACATACCGAGGCAATCAATGGCATCCAATAATGTCGAAATGAGTTCTTTCGAACAGGCAAGGTGACCGGATCGAACTTGGTCTAACAGCCCTTCCAATCGATGGGCATAGTCAGACAGATCCAGTCGCATGACAACACCTGCCCCACCTTTAATAGTGTGGATGGCTCTAAAAAGGGAATCGACTAAGGTTCGATCACCCGGTCGGCTATCCCATTCGAGAATGGTCTCCTCCATGCCCCGAAGCAACTCAAAGGATTCTTCGACAAATTCCTGCAGTGGGACGCCGTCGCCTGACATTGGATTGATAAATCACCACGGTAGGTTGACCCAGGCCTTATTCTATCGCGCTTTTCCACATTTATTGGTCAGCTTATGATGTTAAACCCTGCCAGCAGTCCTCAGTCTCGTGCTTGCTTACAGGATCTTTGCTTCTTGTATAAAATACAGTGACAGAGATTATGCGCGTCACCCGCCACATCACTTCGTTGCGAAAACTCCCTCAAGCCACGGTCCAGTTGAGGCCGCTGACCTTCGGGGCATGGGCAATCGCTACGGGTAGCACCTCGCTTACGAAAACGTGGTCAGTCGATCGGCGGCTAGAACAAAGACCTGAAATCAACAGGCATTGCGCGACCAATGTGTGCGATGTCTTTTTCTCTTGATGCAAACTCCACCACTTGCCCTGATCCTCGCCGAGCGGGCTCTCGGCGTGAACACGCAATCATTATCGCCCGAGATCATTGCCAGCGCGAAAATTGCCATTTCAGACACCATCGGCGTGACATTGCTAGGCGCATCCAGTGACACAGCGCAAATCGCTCGCCAAGCAGCATCTATTACGCAAAAACACGGACCCGCGACCATTCTTGGCACCACACTCCGGGCAAGCGAACCCGATGCGGCGTTTGCTAATGGCGTAGCCGGCCATGCTTTTGATTATGACGATTTTACTGAACTGTTTGGCGGACATCCTTCCATCCCCATTCTCCCGGGTCTCTTGGCAGTCGGCGAAACCGCGGACGCCACTGGTATCGAATTGATTCGTGCCTACATCATGGGAGTCGAAGTCGAGACGCGTCTTGCGCTGGGCGTCCACTTTCAACACTACGAAAAAGGTTGGCACCCTACCGCCACTTTGGGCGTTTTCGGGGCAGCAGCCGGCTGCGCGTACTTATTAAATTTAAACGCCACACAGATTGCACAGGCGATTGCGATCGCGGCATCTAGTGCCAGCGGGATCAAAGCTAATTTCGGTACCATGACCAAGCCTCTTCACATCGGGCAGTGTGCCCGCAGCGGCGTCCTTGCGGCGAGACTTGCTGCCAACGGATTTACTGCCAATCCCCACGCGCTGGAGGCACCGCAAGGATTTCTTGAGGTCTATAACGGCCCTGGAAACTATTCGATAGAACGGATACTAGACAAATGGTTCGATCCACCGCTGGTGTTATCGCCGGGGATTAGCCTTAAACAGTTTCCCTGCTGTGGCAGCACACACCCGGCCATTTTCGCCGCGATTCGCCTGAGGAAACGTCAACGGCTTGATCATTGTCGAATCCGATCAATAGAAATCTTAACGCACCCCCGTCGATTACCGCATACCAATCAGCCCCGCCCCCACACATCACTTGAAAGTAAATTCAGCATCCAGTACTGCGTAGCCCGGGCACTTGTCGATGGACAGGTGACGTTAGCCGACTTCGAAAATGCCGCTTGGGAACAGACGAACATCACTCGGCTGTTAGGCATCACACAGGTCGGCGAACACGCAGACATGGTCAAACTCGAGAGTGGGACTTTTGGTGCACAGGTGAATATCACTCTCGATAACAACGAACAGATCAGTGAGAGAATTGATCATGGTGGTGGTCGTGGACCGGAGAACCCCATGACCGATACTGAACGACGCAACAAATTTGTCGACTGCGCCAGCCGGACTCTCCCTAACGCGCAAGTGTTACGATTGTTTAATACCCTAGAACAACTTGAACGAATCGAAAGTATTTCGAAACTAGTTGAACTGGCCCGTCCGGAGCCAAACGAGAATTGAAGGGATACCTTTGCCCGACTTGATAGGTATATTGTCAGGCGCATTAATCATCGATTTAAATAGGAATTGTCCTTTTCCATTAAAGTTACCCTGAAAGACAAATCCCTCGATTCCAATGAGCGGCATCAATCTGAGACAAGACCCAGGAATGCCACATGACGGATGTGATTGATTGAGCACCTCACAGCAACCTTATTTCTGCCGGTTTCACCGGCATACGCTCCTGTTAACACCATGAGCGGTGCCAGTGGAATTCGCTGTGACAGTGACCTTCAGCGATACAACACGCTACTTGCCCATTCGGAGGTCAAGCGGGTTCGCGACAAGATTCAACGTATCGAAGAAAAACGTGACGGGCCCGGCACTCGTCGGCACCTGCTGGCGACATCGGTGCGTCTGAGTCGGTCCATGGCAGGTGACCTCCACAAAATGGCAGATCACTGTGTTGAGAGATTGGCTATCAACACTCCACTCGAGCTGTATGCCTACGCCAGCCCCCAATCCAACGCGGCGTGCTTTCGACCTGAAGACGGACGTGTCTTCATTATGTTCTCCTCCCACTTATTAGAGAACTTTGACCCAGCCGAATTGATGTTCGTGATGGGACATGAATTGGGTCACCACGTCTACCAGCACCACAACATCCCGATCGGCTACATTGTGCGCGGCAAACCCCCACCCGCCGCTGACCTCGCACTCCAGCTCTTTACCTGGTCGCGTTACGCAGAGATCTCCGCAGACCGCGCCGGCGCTTACTGTGCCGATGATCTGCACAGCGTGGCTCGTGCCCTGTTCAAACTGGCCTCGGGCATCACCGGCGAGGGCGTCGTCAAATTTGATATGAAGGCGTTCATGGGCCAAGTTGATGAAATGGTCGCTCCCGACGGACGCCCCGGCCAGGACGCGCCCATGCAGGATTGGTTTTCCACTCATCCTTTTAGTCCGCTCAGAGTCAAAGCGTTAAAACAATTTCATGAATCATCTTTAATGCAAGACGGTGGGTTTGATAAAACTGAACTCGAACAACGCGTCCAACAGGTCATGCAGCTCATGGAACCCGGCTATCTGGAGGGCAAGAGCCGCTCGGCGCGCGCCATGCGCGACCTTTTCATCGCAGGCGCCATACTAATCGCCGAGGTCCATCGAGGCATCACAGAGAAAGAACGCGCCGTCTTAAAAGGTTTTCTTGGTGAGGCTTATGCAATCGATAAGCTCGATAGTGCAAAACTTGCCAGCCTATTGCCTCAACGGATCACCGATGTAAAAAATGAAACCGCCTTCTCACAGCGTATGCAGGTGATACGCGATCTGTGCCTGGTCGCGAATGCGGACAAGCCAGTTGCAACGGGAGAGATCCTTGTACTAAACAGAATAGCCGTGGGACTTGAGGTGCCACTCAGCTTTGTTGAACAGTCGCTCGATATTCCTAGCGATCTGGATTAACTCTCGGTCTCTCCGTTCACTCGCCTATCAATCAAACAACCTCAACGTTGCTTGCGGTCTGATCTATCCGCCGATGCAATGACTGGAGTCGATTAACAGTGACCTCTTCACGCAACATGCCGTGGGCATCACAAGCTGCTCGTGCCGCCGCCAACGTTGTGAAATAAGTGACATTGTGCATTAAAGCCAATCGCCGAATCGACAGTGAATCTTTGTGACTGTTCGGTCTGCTCGCAGTGGTATTAATAATCAAATCAAATTCATTATTACGAATACGGTCAAGCACGTGGGGGACGCCTTCATTGACCTTGTGAACTAAACGCACAGCTAGGCCCACGGCAGACAAAGCCAAGGCCGTACCCTCAGTTGCTGCCAAGGAAAAGCCATTGCTATCCAGGTACTGTGCGATGCCGACAACCTCCGCTTGATCCTTTGTTCGCACACTGATCAGAGCATGTCCGGCAGATGGAATATCCGACCCGGTTTCGAGCTGGGCTTTGTAGTAGGCCTCGCCAAAGGTTTCGCCCACACCCATCACCTCACCTGTGCTTTTCATCTCAGGACCCAACACCGGGTCCACCCCGGGGAACTTGGCAAACGGAAAAACAGCTTCTTTCACAGAAAAATAAGGAGGCACAATTTCTTGCACAACCCCCTGCTGTGCCAGCGATTGCCCGACCATACATCGAGCCGCAATCTTCGCCAATGGGCGCCCGGTAGCCTTAGACACAAAAGGGACCGTCCGCGCGGCCCGGGGGTTGACCTCAAGAACATAAATCTCCCCGTCACGAACAGCAAATTGGACATTAACAAGACCAATCACGTTCAATGACAATGCCAGAATCTTGGTCTGTCGTCGAAGTTCTTCTTGAATCTCATGCGCCAAACTTGAAGGTGGTAACGTACAGGCCGAATCGCCGGAGTGAATTCCTGCCTCTTCTATGTGCTCCATAATCCCACCAATGACTACCTCACTACCATCACACAGTGCATCAATATCTACTTCGATCGCATCGTTCAGAAAACGATCAAGCAATACCGACGATTGATGGGGTTCTCGAAATGAATTTCGGAAATACGCCGTTAACTCATTTTCGTCGTGAACAACTTCCATCGCCCGGCCACCCAAAACATAAGACGGTCGAACGATCAGGGGATAGCCGATTTCTTCAGCCAACACAACCGCCTCAACCTCGTCCCGCGCTATCCGATTGGGTGGCTGCCGTAGACCCAGCTCACGCAGCAACGCCTGGAACTGTTCACGATCTTCAGCACGGTGAATCGATGCGGCCGAAGTACCAATGATGCGCACACCCGCCGCCTCAAGGGCGCCAGCAAGTTTTAGTGGTGTCTGGCCACCATATTGAACAATGACACCGTCGGGTTGTTCGACCGCGACAATCTCCAGTACATCCTCCAGAGTCACCGGCTCAAAATATAACCGATCAGCAGAATCGTAATCTGTAGAAACGGTCTCTGGATTGCAGTTCACCATAATCGTCTCGAAACCATCCTCGCGCAGCGCCATCGCCGCATGGACGCAGCAATAGTCAAACTCAATACCCTGGCCTATCCGATTAGGGCCGCCGCCAAGAATCATGATTTTGCTCCGATCATCGGGCTCGGCTTCGCACTCATCCTCATAAGAAGAGTAGAGGTAGCCCGAAGGCGTCACAAATTCTCCTGCGCAAGAGTCAACCCGCTTGTAGACAGGGCGCACATCCCATCCCTGGCGCATCTTTCGCACCGCATTTTCCTCCTGCTTCAACAAGACAGCCAATCGCGCGTCCGAGAAGCCCTGGCGCTTCCATGCCCGGACTAGATCCGCAGTAACCGCGGTAAAGTCCGTTTTTGAAATCTGGGCTTCCGTCTCAACCAATCGGGAAATCTGCGACAGAAACCACGGATCAATACCGCTGAGCTGATGAATTTCATCAATTGATACACCCCAGCGCAGGGCATCGGCAACACACCAGATGCGCCGTGCTCCTGGAGTTTGTAGCGACTTCTTCATCGCGCTGTGATCCATCATCACATCTGTTTGAGTCTCCGAATCGAGCCCGACTTTGCCGATCTCCATGCTACGAAGCGCCTTATGAAACGATTCCATGAAAGTTCGGCCAATCGCCATCACCTCGCCAACAGATTTCATTTGTGTTGTTAGGGAAGCATTCGCATTTGGAAATTTTTCAAAATCGAAACGCGGGATCTTGGTCACGACATAATCGATCGACGGCTCAAATGACGCTGGCGTCGCCCCTCCTGTGATGTCATTGCCCAGTTCATCTAACGTAAAACCTACTGCCAGCTTTGCAGCTACTTTCGCTATTGGAAATCCAGTTGCCTTGGAGGCCAGCGCGGAGGAGCGCGATACGCGCGGATTCATCTCAATAATCACCTGCCGCCCATCGATCGGATTAACGCCAAACTGGACGTTTGACCCACCTGTATCCACTCCAATCTCTCTCAAAACAGCAATGCTTGCATCACGCATTGTCTGAAATTCTTTGTCGGTCAAAGTCTGTGCCGGCGCAACGGTGATCGAATCACCCGTATGTATCCCCACCGGATCGAGATTCTCGATGGAGCACACGATAATGCAGTTATCGTTTCGATCTCGCACGACCTCTAACTCGTACTCCTTCCACCCCAGAATGCATTCCTCTATCAATAGCTCACCAGTGGGTGACGCGTCGAGTCCTCGTTGGCAGATCTCCGTCAGTTCGTCTGGCGTACCAGCAATCCCACCTCCAGAACCCCCCAGAGTAAATGATGGTCTGACGATCACCGGAAACCCCAGTTGATCTGCAATGGACTGCGCCTCTTGTAGCGAATGGGCCAGATCACCACGGACAGTTTCAAGACCGATTGACCGCATGGCATTACCAAACAGTTCACGGTCCTCGGCTTTATCAATAGCCGCAGCAGTGGCTCCGATCATCTCTACATCAAACGCATCAAGCACACCGTGACGGACAAGATCAAGCGAGCAATTCAACGCAGTTTGCCCCCCCATGGTGGGCAGAATCGCATCAGGTCGTTCAATCTCGATGATGCGTGCCACACTCTGCCATCGAATAGGCTCTATGTATGTCGCCTCAGCAGCGTCTGGGTCGGTCATGATCGTTGCCGGATTAGAATTCACCAACACGACGCGAAAGCCCTCCTCGCGTAGCGCTTTACACGCCTGTACCCCGGAATAATCGAATTCACACGCCTGACCAATGACGATTGGACCAGCCCCCAACACCAGAATGGTTTTAAGATCGCTACGTTTAGGCACAGCTGGAAAGTCTCGACGAATGCATCGAAGTCACAAAACGATCAAAAAACGAACTCATATCGTGCGGGCCTGGACTCGCTTCGGGATGGCCTTGGAACGAGAAAGCCGGTCTGCTCAACAGCTCAATTCCCTGCACCGAGTTGTCAAACAATGAGCGGTGAGTGATTCGAATATCGTCAGGAAGATTATCGGGATCGACTGCAAATCCATGATTCTGACTAGTGATAAAGACCCGACCACTGTCAAGATCCATTACCGGATGATTGGCGCCGTGATGTCCGAACTTCATTTTCTCGGTCCTCGCTCCCGCGGCTAAAGCCAATAACTGATGGCCAAGACAAATTCCAAAAATCGGCACCCTCCAAGCCAGCATTGTCCGTATCATTTGAATCGCGTAATCGCATGGCTCGGGATCCCCCGGACCGTTAGAAAGAAACACACCGTCTGGCTGCAACGCCTGGATCTCCTCTGCCGACGTGTGTGCCGGGACCACCATGACCTCGCATTCCAACTCGGCAAAGCGCCTCAGAATGCTATGTTTCACGCCAAAATCCACGGCCACAACCCTTAACCCACTCCCCGCCCAACTCCCACCATGGTTCACCTGTGCCATCAACTTGGACTCCCACATATACGACTCATGGGTGCTAACGCGCCTTGCAATATCCACACCATTAAGACCGTGCCACTCGCGCGCCACTTGAACAGCGCCCGACGGATCAATCGTACCCGCCTGAAGGCACCCCTTTTGCGCGCCAGTGCGCGTCAGTAGACGGGTGAGCTTACGAGTATCGATATCACTGATTCCCACCACCCCATGCCCCTCGAGAAACGATCCCAGTGAATCGCTCGCCCGGAAACTGCTGTACTCCTGCGGCAGATCGCGAATGATTAGCCCCGCGGCGAAAACGCCCGACGATTCGAAGTCTTCCGCGTTGATTCCAGTGTTACCAATATGTGGATAGGTCAAAGCGACTAACTGGCTAGCGTAGGAAGGATCTGTGAGGATCTCCTGATAACCTGTCATGGCCGTGTTAAACACGACCTCACCGACCGACTCACCTAAACAACCAATCGAACGACCTTGGAATACACTGCCATCTTCCAGCGCTAACAACGCTTGCTCAGACAATTACTCGCCAGTCCTTGGGACAAAAAAAAGGAACCGCTCGGGTTCCTTGGTGGACACATCTTTGAAAAGTTTTTTCATTTCAAGAAAAGCATTCTATCGAAACCCCAGAGGGAAGACAAGGCGCAGCCCAATATCGAATACCCGATAGCCACCACCGGGGCTTACTGACCCATGAACTCCAGTACAGGCCTGCCAGGTTTTCACGCAAAAGATTAGGTCGATCAAATAAACAACTGAATGTCCGCATCCGCAGCGAACTCGAGGAAGGTCGCAGCGCCTCCTATATCAACCTCATCGATGAAATCACTCCTATCGAACCCAAAGACATCCATCGTCATCTGGCAGCCGATCAACTTAACATCAAACTCAATACAGCTATCACGGAGTTCCTCAATCGTTGCCACTCCCTTATTTTGAAAGGTCTTCTTCATCAAATAGGTAGCCATGGTCTCGAAACCAGGGACATTGCCCATCAATGCGTTGGGAATAGGCCATTCAATATCCTGAAACCCTTTCGGCCCGAACGGCATCTTCATCGGCATGGCGGGATTTGTATGCGGAGCCACCTTTGCTGAGATCTTCTTTTTCAGCAAAGTGAGGCCATAAAATGTAAAAAAGATGCCCACCTCCATATCCATGGCAGCCGCAGTCGAGGCCAGGATAAAAGGCGGATAGGCCCAGTCCAAGGTGCCCTTTGAGGCAATTAACGCCATGCGCTTCGAATTCTTTTGGCTCATGCTCATCATCTCCTATCAATTGATTGACACTACGGCCTGCAATCAGCCAGTCATACTGTCTGCGCCGTGTATGTTAACACTCGCGCCGGAATTCCCCTTAGTAAGGCCCTCGCCCTTCATTACTGTGCGATTGTTGATCCCCTATCACTATTAACTCATTTACCACCACCATACTTTTCAATAAGATGGATCGTATTTCACTCATCCATTAAGAGGTACAGATCATGGGTCGTGTAGACAAGAAAATTGCCATCGTGACGGGTGGTGGTAACGGAATTGGTCGAGCCATTGCCGAGCGTCTGGCTGTAGAAGGAGCAATTGTAATCGTGACTGATCAGAACCCAACGGCAGGCAAAGCGGTCGCCGATGCAGTCGATACCATTCAATTTCTGAAGCATGATGTGCGTATCGCAGCCGATTGGGCAAAGGTGATGGGCAACGTGACACGGCAGCACGGACGTCTGGACCTACTGATTAATAATGCCGGAATTCTCGCCACGGAATCTAGTCAAGACGTTGAAAACACCTCTCTGAATCAATGGCAGGCGGTCAATGCCGTTAACAGCGAGGGCGTATTTCTGGGTTGCCAGCACGGAATCGAAGCCATGAAAGCGACCGGCGGGTCGATCGTCAATCTATCGTCCATCGCCGCGCTCATGGCGACCCCTCATCTATTTGCCTATGGCGCCTCAAAAGCGGCGGTTAGACAACTAACCAAAACGGTTGCCGTGCATTGTGGACGCAAAGGCTACCGCATTCGCTGTAATTCAGTGCACCCCGGCATTATTCAGACCAGCATGGGAAATCAGGTGATGGCGCTTGGGGGCGGAAATGTGAAAGAGAAATGGGCGGCACGAATCGCCGCGATCCCATTGGGTGAGGCAGGGACCGTACACGACGTCGCCAGTTGTGTCCTGTTTCTTGCCTCAGACGAGGCTCGCCACATTACCGGGGCCGAACTCGTCGTCGATGGGGGCATGACGATTTGCTAAGAGCATACGCATTAACGGAGGCCAACGACTCGATTACGCCATTTACAAAAATAGGTTCCCTAGGTAGAGTCCGGTTTTTCTAGTTCAACGCTATTGACTCGGTCTCGGCATTTAAATCGCCAAGACTCCCCGCAGAAAAGTAACGCATTGAAAATAGTAAGTTAAGGAAAATAATTGATAGGACTTCGAGACCCAACACTCACCTCTAAGTTGGCCCTGGCTGAACCGTTTAAACATCTGCGTCGGGCTTGGGCAGAGGTAGAGGAATCCGCCAGAAGCCGCCTGACGGGAAAGGTTCGCCCTACCTTGCCGGAGGACGACATATCCCTGATTCGGCGCAAGATTGACCGCTGCCTGTCGGAGGCCGGCGGTGCCGCCTCGGCCCGTGCACGGGCGGCCAGCCTCGGAGGTGTCTACCTCGACCTCGACCTCATCGGACAACAACGCTTTCTTCGTCTGCTGGCCGAAGACTATGGCGTGGCCACTACCACCTTGCATACCGCGGTTCAGGCATGGTTGGCCTGCGCCGACGGCAAAGACCCTAATAATGAACGGGGCCTCCTGCGCGCGGAACAAAACCTTCGAAAAACGCTACGCTCTCCTCGAATGCATCTCCTCACCCAGTTCAATGAACTACCGCAGGGGGTTAAATTCCTGGCCGATATGCGGTCCCAACTGCTATCGATCAAACACGAGAGCGCTTCATTAAACGCGTTTGATAAAGAGTTCAAAGATCTCCTCGCAACCTGGTTCGATGTCGGTTTTCTTGAACTGCAGCGCATCACATGGGACGCACCGGCCGCTTTGCTCGAAAATCTCGCAAACCATGAAGCCGTACACGCAATCAGGTCATGGCAGGACATCAAGCACCGCCTGGCGGCGGCAGATCGTTGCTGCTATGCGCTCATTCATCCCCAAATGCCGAACGACCCCTTGATCTTTATGTGGGTGGCACTAACCAATGGCATTGCAGACAACATCCAACAGTTGCTGCGTATCGACAACGATGAAGTGGCCGAGGGCAATGCTGACACCGCAATTTTTTATTCCATCTCCGCCACTCAACCCGGACTGAACGGCGTCGGCTTCGGCAGCTTTCTTATTAAACGAGTGGTCGACGAACTGACTCGCGATCACAAACAGCTTCGAGTATTCGCAACTCTGTCCCCTATTCCCGGGTTCCGACCCTGGTTAGAAAAACAACTGCAAGCAACGACAACTCAAGCGCCTAATCCTTGGCTACAGTCGCGACTTGCCATTGTCAATGACAGCACACTCTTGTCCCACATCTTCTCCGATCGAGACTGGTTAAAGGATCAAAAAGCGGGGTCTGACGTGCAAACCACCCTGCTTCAACTGTGTGCGTATTATCTCCTCGAGGCCAAACGGGACACCACCGCCCTTGACTCGGTGGCCAATTTTCACCTCTCCAATGGTGCGTCAATCGAACGACTGAACTGGAAGGCAGACATTTCCAAGAAAGGACAACATGACGCCGCGGGACTGATGGTCAACTATCGTTACCGACTTAAGAATATCGAAACCAACCATGAGCGCTACCATACTGACGGGAATATCTCTCGAGCCAAGGCCGTTGATTCATTACTGAAAGCATAGATGCCGGCTTTCATCGCCCCTCGAATTTCGGTTTTCTTTTTTCATTAAATGATCGTATGCCCTCTCGCCGATCATCCGTCGCAATCATTCTCTCGTAACACTGAACTTCGTAGATCAAACCGGTCATGTTATCCACCTGCAACCCGTAGTGGATCGACTTCTTTGCCTGACGAACCGAAATGGGTGCATTGGCACAAATCCTTTGCGCCACATCAGTGACATCGACGAGCAACTCATCGGGCTCGCACACGCGATTAACCAAGCCCCACTCATATCCCTCCTGCGCACTCCAAGGGCCTGCTGACAGAATCAACTCTTTGGCGCGTCGTTCACCCACTGCTCGCGGTAAATTTTGAGTGCCGCCGGCACCAGGCATAATGCCAATCGACACCTCCGTTAGAGCAAATTTTGCATTCGACGATGCGTATATGAAATCACACATCAGGGCCATTTCGCACCCCCCGCCATAGGCATATCCATTGACCGCGGCAATCACGGGTATCGGGCACTCCATCACCGCGTACATTGCCTCTTCAAAAATACTATGCTGTTTTCGCCACGCTTCATCACTCATCCCATCGCGCTCTTTCAGATCACCCCCCGCGCAGAAGGCTTTGTCGCCCTCTCCCGTGATCACAATGCATCGCAACGCTTCCGGTGAAAACCGAAGCGGTACAAAGATATCGCGCAACTCTTCACCCATCTTTGTATTCAGTGCGTTACGCACATTCGGCCGATTGAGCGTCACTAAGGCAAGGCCATCGGCGGAACAATCCACCCTAATTGTTTCGTAATCTTGTTTGATCATATGTCTAGTCCGTATCCTGCTTTAACACCGACCGGTTATGTTCGCCCAACTGGGGCGGGTTTTTTCTGTATCCCGGACGTGTACCATTAAAACTCAAAGGGACACCCATCAAGGTCATTCCGCTATCTGCAGAGGTCTGAAGCATCCCTAAGGCTTTCGTCTGCGGGTGTTCGACCACCTGATCGAAACTCTGTAACGGCGTATTGGGTACCCCTCCTTCGTCCAGTCGCCTGATCCAGTCATCTCGGCTCTCCCGTGCAATGATGTCCTGAATGGACTCATTGAGCACTTTTCTGTTGTTGACTCTTTCAGGATTACTCGCAAAACGATGGTCTGTTTTCCACTCTGGAACACCGAGAACATCGCACAATCGACCAAACAAGTTGTCATTGCCCGCAGCAATCACCAGATAATCATCCGCTGCCCGGTAGACCTTATAGGGAGCCAGCATTCCCACTTCCGAGCCAGTTCGCGCGGGCACCGTCCCCGACGCGAGATGCATCGCAGAAGGCACCGTCATCCAAGCCAACGCCGTTTCATAAAGAGACGTATCGACCTCACAACCTATTCCTGTCTGATTGCGTTCATGCAAAGCGGCGAGCAGCCCTATACAGGACCACATACCCGCAGCAATATCGATGATTGATGGTCCCACACGCACGGGTTCACGACCTTCTTCCCCGGTAATGCTCATGATGCCGCTAAAAGCCTGCATTAAGGGATCGTAACCCGGCTTACTACGCAATGGACCCTCTGCACCGAACGCGCCTATGTTGCAATAGATCAGGCTCGGTTTTGAACTCCGAAGAGACTTCCCGTCCAGACCGAACTGCTGCAATAGCCCGGGTCGTTGATTCTGCACAACAATATCTGCTTCGGTATCAATTAATCTTTTTAAATCCTCAAGTTGTTCTGAATCTTTGAAATCGACCGTGATCGATAATTTTTCTCGGTTAAGACTCTGAAAACATGCCGAGGCACCTTCCCAGAATGGGGGCCCCCACGATCGCGCATCATCTCCGTTAATCGGGTTTTCGACCTTGATCACTCGAGCCCCAAGGATCGCCAAGGTTTGGCCCCCAAAAGGGGCCGCCACACTGTGTCCCAATTCGACTACCGTCAAGCCGGACAGCGGACCGCTAGATTCCATTGTTGTCTCCCCCAACATTTATTGGCTGCACTTGTCCGAGTGCCCCCAGCGGTTTCAAACTGCATCGCGCACCATCAACGCGCCAGTTCGGCCCGATGGTGAGCCATATGATCACCCATGAAGGTGGCGATAAAATAGTAACTGTGGTCATACCCAGACTGCAGACGCAGAATCAACGGCTTACCGGCAGCGACAAACGCCGCTTGTAACAACTCACAGCGTAATTCTCGTGCCAGAAAATCATCCGCCTCTCCCTGATCGACTAAGACAGTCCCTTCAAAGTGACTTGACCCGACCAGCTCGCACGCATCCCACTTGACCCACTCGGTCTTGTCGTCTCCCAGATAACCTGTAAACGCTTTCTTACCCCAAGGGCACTGCGAGGGCGCCGAGATCGGTGCGAAAGCCGAACAACTGCTGAATACGTCCGGACGTTTTAGCGCACAAATCAATGCACCGTGCCCACCCATGGAATGACCCGTCACACCGATTCGAGCCTGATCAGCTCCGAGCTCCCCCGCAACTAGCGATGGCAGCTCCTCGGTCACATAATCAAACATATTGTAATGTTCCTTCCACGGAGCTTCGCTGGCGTTGACATAAAATCCGGCGCCCGTGCCAAAATCCCAATCCTCGTCTTCCCCTTCGAGCTGCAAACCACGAGGCGACGTATCCGGCATCACCAGCATTAAGCCGTGCTCGGCAGCAAACCGCTGAGCACCCGCCTTATCCGCAACATTGGCCCACGTACAGGTTAATCCCGAAAGATAAAACAACGCCGGCAAGGGACCCGCAGCCGGCACCGTGGGTGTGAATACGGCAAATTCCATATCACACCGAGTGGTCTTTGATGCGTGCCGAAACACTCGCTGCACTCCACCCCAGGTCCTTACCTCTTGTATACATTCCATTGATTCCTTCCTAATGCAGCCGCAGTCCATCACATTCACTATCGGTCAATTATAAGCATCCAACTCAAGGGAGGCAGTTCAAGATTCGTTTGCGATGATCAATGGTTAGAATCACTCCTGCGATGACACATTCGACGTTCCAGCCCTTGGCAGGCATACGCGTTCTAGATATCACGCAGGTTCTGGCCGGGCCATACGCTTCCTATCAGTTAGCCTTGATGGGCGCTGAAGTTATTAAGATTGAACGGCCCGGTGATGGCGATTGGACTCGAAGCGGGGGCGCTGATGCCGACCTCGCCAAGGCGCAAATGGGCCTTCCTTATCTCACACAGAACGCAAACAAGAAATCGGTCACACTCGATCTCAAGCAAGAACGGGGACGCGCTGTTTTACAACGCATGCTCTCTTCCTGCGATGTCTTTCTTGAGAATCTTCGGCCGGGGGCTATGTCAACATTGGGGTTTTCATTTGAGCAGGTCCGTCAATTTCGTCCAGACATCGTCTACTGCTCAATATCCGCTTTCGGTCAGGATGGCCCCCTGAACAAGCGACGGGCCTACGACCACGTCGTCCAGGGGATGTGCGGCATCATGCATGCCACAGGAAGCAGGGAGTCGGGACCCACCAAAGTCGGTGCCCCGTATATCGACTACGCCACGGGACTCAATGGGGCATTTGCCATTGTAGCTGCCCTGCACGAGGTCCGCCGAACGGGGAACGCGGTTAGACTGGATGTGGCCATGCTGGACACCGCTCTCTTGTTGATGGCCTCTCATGTCACCGCTTATCTCACGGCAGGCACCGAACCTGCACCTGCTGGCAACGAAGCATTCAGCGGGAGCGCAGCATCGGGCTGTTTTTCTACCCGTGAAGGGCTCTTAATGCTGGCTGCCAATACTGAAGGACAGTGGCAATCCCTATGTCGTGTATTAAACAATGATGCCTTATCAACTGACCCACGTTGGAAAACAGCGAGTGATCGATCTGAACACGCAGTTGATCTCAGAGCAATCCTAACCGAACAGTTAGCAACAAAAACGGCCAGCGAATGGGACGCTCAACTCAACGATGCCGGCGTCCCCGCTGGTAGCGTCATGCACCTTGCTGAAATTCTTGACCACGCACAATGTCAGGCACGAGAAATCACCCAAGCCGTGCCTCTACCTGAGACGACATCAGTGATCCATTTGCCTACCTTGGGCTTCAAAGCTAACGGTCATAGCATTCCACCATCGACCGCACCCCCGACACTGGGTCATGACACCAACACAGTCCTTCTGGAACTTGGCCTCGAGAAGGCCGAGATTAAAGCGCTTCGAGAACAAAACGTAATCTGACAAAAGAATGACCTGATTCGTCTCAAACCACCATGCACCTTGCATCACCAATACGGACTATCACGGTAGACACTACTCATAACTGACAACTGTTCAACGCACTTTTGTGAATGCCCATGAAAAACATCGCCATTAAAAGAATTGAAGTGACTCTTTTTGAGATCACGGTACCGGATATTGCCGCCGACCCATCTGGATTCGGTGTTTGGTATCGACCGGGAGCCGGCACACCCCAACAACGCTTCGCGATCAGAATTTATGCAGACGATGGCACCATCGGCGAATACGTACCCCCACGCTCCCGCGCTCCCGTGGTAATGGCCGCCAGCATTGCCCTGGCACACCTGCTAATCGG
>Ga0066376_10001068_pt1 | contig 26637 bp, 23 predicted proteins | sample Knorr_S15_td_Bot_FD_77009 | JGI IMG/M metagenome (GOLD analysis project Ga0066376, IMG submission 77009) | Marine microbial communities from Southern Atlantic Ocean transect - Knorr_S15_td_Bottom_ad_5009_LV_A | ecosystem: Environmental > Aquatic > Marine > Oceanic | place: Southern Atlantic... | reverse complement strand
TCAGCGCGGGTGCCCGGCTCTACCTGAGACACATCAACGAAGAGGGCGGGGTCCACGGCCGCCAGATCGATCTGCGCATCGAAGACGACGGCTATCAGCCGCCGCGCACCGTGGCCGCCTTCCGCAAGCTGCTCGACCGCGACGGGGTCTTTTGCTTCGCCGGCAATCTGGGTTCGGCAACCACGATGGCGACCCTGCCCCTCATTGAGCGCGAGCGCGTTCCGCTGGTTATGCCGGGGAACTTCAACTCGCGGATGACAATGCCGACCAGGCGCTACGTCTTCGCCCTCGATCCAAATTACTCGATCCAGGCCTGGATCATGGCGCAGTACATCGCCGAGGCCGGCAAAGACGAGACCCCGCGCCTGGCTGTCGTCTATCAGGACGACGACATGGGACAGGACGGCCTCAAGGGCCTGCGCGAGGCCGCCGCCCACTACGGCCTGCCCATCGTCGCGGAGGAGAGCTATAAGCGCGGTGCGATCGAGTTCGGCACGCAGACTCTCAATATGAGAAGGGCCGCTCCGACCCACGTCGTCCTTCTGACGATCCTTCGGTCGGGCGCCGCGATCATGAAGGAGGCGCACCAGGCCGGATGGAAACCTCAGTTCATCGGCTGGCTGCCCAACGCTGAGGGCAAGACGGTCGAACTGGCGGGCGAAGCGGCCGAGGGCTTTCTAGGGCTCGGCATCGTCGATGTCCACAGCGATACCGAACCGATGAAGCTCTACCGGGAGCTGCTGGCCCGATACGCGCCGGACGACCGTCCCGGCCTCTTCCACACCTACAGTTTCGGCATCGCGCAAACTCTGGTGGAAGGTCTGCGACGGGCCGGTCGCGACCTGACCCGCGAGAAGCTGGTGGAGGCACTGGAGACATTGGACCGCTGGGATGACTCGGTGCTGCCCCCCGTGACCTATGGTCCCAACCTGCGCGGCGGCGCTTCATGATGAAGGCAGACGTAGAGAACAAGAGAATGGTGCGCGTCTCGGACTGGCTACAGATCGACAGGCCGGTGAAGGTAGCGCAGCACGACAGCAGCCACTGAAATCAGCGGAAAGCGGAAAGCGCAGAGCACCCATGGCACTTCTGGAAATCGACCACCTGAGCGTGAGCTTCGACGGCATCCAGGCGCTCCAGGATGTCAGCCTGGCGGTGGAGCCGGGACAGCTCTTCGCCCTGGTGGGACCCAATGGCGCCGGCAAGACCACGGTCTTCAACTGCCTCAGCCGCATCTGCCGCCAGGACAGCGGCGAGATCCGCTTCAAGGGTGACGAGATCTCACAGCTGGCGCCTCACGAGATCCCCGCGGTCGGCATCGGGCGCACTTTCCAGAACATTGAGCTGTTTTCCGGCCTGACCGCCCTGGAGAACATCATGCTGGGCCGTCACCTCACCACCCCCACCGGGCTTCTGGGTAGCCTGCTCTTCACTCGTGGGGTGCGTCGCGCGGAATCCGAGGCCCGCCGCGCCGCGGAAGAGGTCATCGACCTGCTCGAATTGGAGACGGTTCGCAGCTTGCAGGTCGGCACCTTGCCCTACGGCATCCGCAAGCGCATCGAGCTGGCCCGCGCCCTCGCCCTGGAACCGGAACTGCTGCTACTCGACGAGCCCGCGGCCGGCATGAATGTCGAGGAGACGGAGGAGCTGGCCTGGTATGTCGGCGAGATCTGCGGCGGCCTCGGTATGGCAACCTTGCTGGTCGAGCACGACATGCGCTTCGTCATGGACCTGTCGGACCGGGTCTGCGTGCTCGATCACGGCCAGGTCATCGCCACCGGCCGACCCGACGAGATCCAGCGGCGCCCCGAGGTTATCGCCGCCTACCTGGGAGGGGATCATGCTGCTGAAACTGGATAACCTCAGGGTCAGCTACGGGCTCACTCGGGCCCTGAAGGGTTTCTCCATGCAGATAGAGGCCGGGCAGACCACCGCGGTACTGGGTACCAACGGGGCGGGTAAAACCACCTTGCTCAAGACCTTGTCCGGCTTTCCGCGGGTCGCCTCGCGGGCCCTGGAGATGGAAGTGGAAGAGGGAGAAATCCACTTCGACGGCCAGCGCGTCGACCGTTTGAAGCCCGACGCCATCGTGCGCCGGGGGATCACCCACGTGCCGGAGGGGCGGGAGGTCTTCAAGGACCTGTCGGTGGAAGAAAACCTGTGGATGGGCTCCTATGGGAGAGGCCGCAAGAACGGCGGCAAGAGCAACAGCGGGATAGAGCGGATCTACGAGTATTTCCCCGCCCTCGCCGACCGGCGGCGACAACGAGCGGAAACCCTCTCCGGCGGCGAGCAGCAGATGCTCGCCATCGGCCGTGCGCTGATGGGCCAGCCGCGCCTGCTGCTTCTCGACGAACCTTCCCTCGGCCTGGCGCCGGTAATTGTGCAGCAGATCTTCGCCATTCTGAGGGCCATCAGATCCGAGGGCGGGGTGACCATCCTGCTGGTGGAGCAGAATGCCCATCTGGCGCTGGAATTCGCCGACTTCGCCTATATACTGGAGAACGGCCGGGGCGTCCTCTCCGGACCCAGCGCCCAATTGCAGCGCAACGACATGGTGCGCGAATTCTACCTGGGAGTTTCTGACAATACCGAGAGACGCAGCTATGCCGACGCCAAGACCTACCGCATCCGCAAGCGCTGGCGCTGAAACGCTGACGCCACCGCCGGCACCCTCCTCGAGTCCCGCGACCATTCCCGGCCTCTTCTGGGACCGGGTGAAGCGTTGGGGACCGCGGGTCGCGCTGCGCGAGAAGAACTACGGTGTCTGGGAGGAGTTCACCTGGGCGACATACGGTGAGCGGGTGCGTGCCTGTGGCCTGGGGCTCATCGCCTGCGGCCTCGAACCCGGCCAGCGCGTAGCCATCCTCTCCGAGGGGCGTCCCGAGTGGCTTTACGCCGATCTGGGCACCCAGTGTGCCGGTGGTGTAGCCGTGGGACTCTACACCACCAACTCCGCCGAGCAGTGCGGCTATGTTGTCGGTCACGCCGAAGCGAACATCTGGATCGTCGAGGACCAGGAGCAGTTCGACAAGGCGATGGAAGTGCGCGACCAGCTGCCGGAGCTGCGCTGGATCGTCGTCTTCGGCCCAAGGGGCCTGCGCCATGTAGACGATCCCATGGTCCTCACCTTCGCCGAGCTGCTGGAAAAGGGCCGTGACCTGGAACGCGTGCAGCCGGAGCTGCTGGACGAGCGAATCGCCGCCATCGACCCCGACGACACGGTCATCCTGTTCTACACCTCGGGCACCACCGGCCCACCCAAGGGAGTGATGCACTCGCATCGATCTCTGCTGGACGGCATCGAGCCCCTGGTCCCCGTAGCGGACCTGAACGAGAGCGACGAGTCGCTCTGCTACGGACCTCTGTGCCACATAGCCGAACGCTCCTTCTCCCTGCTGCTGTCGTTGCGCTGCGGACACAAGGTCAACTTCGCGGAGCGTCCCGAGACTGTCTTTCGGGATCTGCCGGAGGTGGCGCCCACCTTCTTCTTCGGGGTACCCCGGATCTTCGAAAAGTTGAAGGCGCGCATCGACATCGATATCGAGGAGGCCACCTGGGGCAAGCGCCAGACCTACCGGCTCGCCCTGAGAATCGGATACCGGCGGTGCCGCGACCAGCTCGAAGGCCGCGCCTCACCGCTGTGGCTATCCGCTCTGTGGCTGGCGGCGGATTTTACCGTGCACCGCAAGCTGCGCCAGCGTCTGGGACTGAGTCGAGCGCGTTCGGCTCTGGTAGCGGCTGCGCCGGTGGCGCCGGAGGTGGTGGCGTTCTTCCGGGCCCTGGGGGTGCCGCTGCGTGAGGCCTATGGCCAGACCGAGACCGGGATCACCGTGTGGACCCCGGACGAGGGGGTGCGACTCGGCAAGGTGGGAATTCCGCTTCCGGGCATCCAGTTCCGCCTCAGTCCGGAGGGGGAAGTGATCTGCAAGAGCCCGGGCATGATGCTCGGCTACTACAAGAATCCCGAGTACACCGCCGAGACACTGCGGGACGGCTGGTTTCACTCCGGGGACCTGGGTAGTTTCGACGACGACGGCTACCTCGTGTATGGAGGTCGTGCCAAGGACACCATGGTCATGGCCACCGGCCGCAACGTGGCCCCGCAGAATCTGGAGAACATGCTCAAAGCCAGCGACTACATCATGGACTCGGTGGTGATCGGCCACGCCCGACCCTTTCTGACCGCGCTGATCGTCCTCGACGAGGAGACCGTCAGCCACTACGCCCAGAGGCACGGAGTCCCCTTCGCCACCTACGCCGACCTGGCCACCCATCCCGACATCGTCCACCTCATCGATGGCGCGCTGCAGCAGGTCAACCGGCGCTGGTCGGACCGCGAGCAGATCGTCGACTTCCGCATCCTGCGCTGGGAGCTGAGCAGCGACGACGACGAATTGACTCCCACCATGAAGGTGCGGCGCGCCTTCCTGTGCGAACAATACGCCGAGTTGATCGAGGAGATGTACGATGGCGACGTATGAGGAGCACCGCCAGCAGCACGTCGACGGTGTCTTCACCCTGCGCTCCGACCGGCTCGAGACCGATCAGTTCTCCGACCTGCAGATAGACTTCCTCCAGCGACTGGTAAATACCATCTCGGTCGGCTACGCCCGGTGGCGGGAGCTTCTCCGGCTGGAACGCGACCGCACCGTGCAGCGCATGCGCGCCGAAGTGCAGGCCATGCAGCAGGGCGACGACATCATCGATCTCATGGGCCTGCTGTGGGAGGAGCTGCACCGCGTCGGCCTCGACTTCCACTACGTCTCCATCACGGTGGGTGACGAAGGGGACGACGACGTGCATCTTTACATGGTCTGGCATCGGAAATTCAGGGATACCGTTGCGGCCCCCTATACGCTGCTCAGAGCGGACATTACCCCGACGGCGGACGTCTATTATAAGCGGATTCCCCGCCGAATCTGGAACGAATACCACACCGAGTTCACCGGTGTGCGCCAGTTTACGAACGAAGAGGTGCCGGCGTACGTCGAGCGTACGATTCGCATGTGGCGGGCTGGCGAGGCGGGAGACGGGAGGCCGGCCACCCCGGTCCATGCATGGGTGCTGATGGCTGCCCATCTGCCCCAGGGACGCATCGTACTGGCGCAGTTCCAGGAGGCGCCGGAGTCTCCCGCCGCGAGCTCACCCCCGAAGACCTGGAAATCCTCGAAGCCTTTGCCGAGGCCCTGGGCCTGGGCTTTACCCGCTTCTTCGACTTCCAGCGGCTGGAGCGCCACAATCGGGACCTGGAGATCCAGCAGTCCGTGGACCGGCTGCGAGCCGAAGTGGCCTCCATGCGCCAGAGCAGCCACATCGCCGACGTGGCGGTGCTCCTGGGCAAGCAGTTGAACGACCTTGGCGTGGAGTACTCTACCAGTTCCTTCAGCGTCATCGACGAGGAGGCTGGACTGGTGCGTTTCTACGCCCTGGGCCCCAGCGAGTGGATCAACGCAGGGCTTTTTGGAGGGACGCATACCGTCGCGGATCGCGCCATCATCGGCGAGCTCGCCGACGTGGAGGGCCCCGCCCTCATAGAAGATATCCTCCCCGGTTTCCACTTTTTCTATACCGCCGAAGACCTGGCGAACTCGCCCATCCCCGCACAGCGCGACCGCCCCCCGCGCCTCATCCACCGCAGCGAGGAAGATGCGAAACAGGAACTGTTTGCACTACAGGCGCCGTTGGGCATCGGATTACCCCCTGGAACGGCTCCCGCGGTCGGTCATCCGCGTGCCCTTCTCGCACGGCAGCATCGCCATCCTCCACTTCGATCCAGACCGTTTCACCCAGCGCGACGTCGACCTGGTGGCCGCCCACGCCGACGCCATCTCCTTGGGATTTACCCGTTTCCACGATTTTCAGCAGCTGGAGCAACGCCACCGCGAACTGGAGATCGAGCGGGCGGTGGAGCAGGTGCAGATCGCGGTGCAGAACATGAGGTCCAGCGGATTGGCGGAAGGGAGGGGAAATAACCGGGCAAATTGAACTCTCCTTCGGCCCCGATACCATCGAACCCTGGAAAACGAAGACGGACCCTTCTTTATCTCCGGCATACCCGGTATATCCGGCGTTCAGATCACCAACTACATGAGTGCACCCCTGGACTCCTACCACGGGCATCTGCAGCAAATCGAAGAGACGACGATCACCTCGCGCAGCGAAGCAGAGGCGCGAGCAGCAAAGCGGGAATACCTGCGGCGCTGGAAGCTTGAGAGCTGGTCCGACAGCCTCCTGCTACGCTCGATATTGAGGACCCCGTTTTCAGGCGGCACGATCGCGCTGACCCACAGCCCACCCGACCACTTCAGTCGACGCGAAGCCCTCATCCTCGAGCGCTTTGCCGAGGCCTTTTCGCTGGGCTATGCCCGCTACCAGGACTTTCGCAGTATGGATCGGCGCAACCGCGAGCTGAAAGTGGAGCGGGCGGTGGGGCGGGTGCAGATCACGGTGCAGAACATGAAGAGCAGCGCCGATATCGTGCTGGTGATGCCGCTGCTCTACGAAGAGATGCAGCGCCTTGGACTGGATTACGACTACCTTTCGGTCAGCATCGTCGACCAGGAGAAGAAGCGCGTACAGGTCTATGTGTTGGGCGGGTTTTTGCATCTGATCCTCGTAGAAGAGCCCGATACCTTCGGCCTGGAAGTCCTCGGTCCACAAATCGTGGAGCGGCTGGAAAGTGAAGAAGGCCCCTTCTGTTTCGCCAACCTTGCCGCCGACCAGAAAGACCTGTATGTCCACTGCATCAGCGCACCGCTCAATTCCTACCACGGTCGCCTGCAGCAGATCGATGAGACCACTATCGCCTCCCGCAGCGACGAGGAATTGCGCGCTCTGATGCCGGAGCTCGCCAGGAGTTGGAAGGCGGAAAACTGGCCCGAGGAATACTGGCCGCGGTCCACCCTGCGCGTCCCTTTCGCCGGCGGCACCATCGCCCTGGTCGATACCCATCCCGACCACTTCGGCGAGCGCGAGGCCCTCATCCTCGAACGCTTCGCCGAGGCTTTTGCCCTGGGTTACACCCGCTACCTGGACTTCCGCCTCCTCGAAGATCAGAACGAGGCCCTGACGGCCGCCAGCCGTATCAAGTCGGAGTTCCTGGCCAACATGTCCCACGAGTTGCGCACCCCCATGAACGCGATCAAGTTTACTCACGCCGGCCAGATCGAGTGCGGCGCGCGGCCCGACAACGGAGACGTGTTGTTCTGGGTGGCCGACACCGGTATCGGCATCGCCCCCGATGAGCAGGAGCGCATCTTCGAGACTTTCCATCAGGTGGACAGCTCCATCACCCGTCAAGCCGAGGGCTCCGGGCTCGGACTGGCCATTGCCCAGAAATTCGTCGAGCTTCACCGCGGCCGCATCTGGGTCGAGAGCGAGGAAGGGAAGGGTTCGACCTTCTACTTCACCATCCCGGCCGCGACCTGAGCGCAAACCCTCCTACACATGGCACTCATACTCCACATCGAAGACAACCCCTCCAACCGCAAGGTCGTCCGCTATCTGCTGAGGCAGACCCCGCACGAACTCATCGAGGCGGCCAATGGGCAGGAGGGATTGGATATGGCGATCAGCGAGCAACCCGATCTCATCCTCTTGGACATCCAGCTTCCGATCCTGTCCGGCTACGAGGTGGCCCGCAGGCTCAAGGCGAATGAGAAGCACGCCGGCATCCCTATCATCGCCATCACCTCATACGCCCTGAGCGGCGACGACAACAAGGCGATCGAAGCCGGCTGCGACGACTACATCGCCAAGCCGTACAAGCCCCAGGTGCTGATGGATTGTCTGGCCAAGTACCTCGATATCTGAATGTCACCTGCCCCGCTTCCTTCCCCGTGAGCAAAGCCGCCGATTCGCAGGTTCCGGCCACCAGCTCCGACCAGATGAGCGAAGCCGCCGAAGTGTCCCGGATTCTGGTGGTTGACGACCGCCCGACCAACGTCAAGGCGCTGCGGATGCGTCTGGAATCCGAGGGTTACGTCGTGCTCGAGGCCCTGAACGGGCCCGACGCCCTGCGTCTGGTCGAGGCCGAAGATCCCGACCTCGTGCTGCTCGACGTCATGATGCCGGGGATGGACGGCTACGAGGTCTGCCGTCGCCTCAAGAAGCGGCAGGGAAACTTCCTCCCGGTGATCATGGTGACGGCCAGGACCGAAACCGAAGCCGTCGTCACCGGTCTGGAAGCGGGGGCGGATGAATACGTCACCAAACCCTTCGAACCCCTCGAGCTGCTGGCGCGGGTGAAGTCGATGCTGCGCATCCGCCATATGTATCGGGAGAACCGCGACCTGCGCCGCCGGCTCGCCGAGCACAGCGCCAGCTCCGAGATCGTCGGTTGCAGCCAGGCCATGGCGGAGATTTACCGCATGCTGCCGCAGGTGATCGAGCGCGCCACCACCGTGCTGCTGACCGGAGAGACCGGCACCGGCAAGGAGACCCTGGCGCACCGCATCCACGACAACGGCCCGAGCCGGGAGGGGCGCTTTGTCGCCATCAACTGCGGCGCTATCCCCGAGAGTCTGGTAGAGAGCGAGCTCTTTGGACACCGGAAGGGGTTTCACCGGCGCCACCGAAGATCGCCTCGGACCGTTCGAGGCCGCCGAGAACGGTACCGTTCTCCTCGACGAGATCGGCGAGACCAGCCTCGCTATCAGTCGCTGGACCCTGCAGCAGAAACTGAAGGAATACGGTATCGGTTAGTGAGGGCGCCGAGGCGGGATTGGATCGGCGGCCGCATATAAGCCCGGCTCCACAACCGGAGCACTAATCAAAGGCCATGGCACGCCGCCGCATCGGGACAGACGGCCATCGAATTAGCGCCTGGCCGCCCCGAAGATAGAGGTCGTGCGTTTGATGCCGGCCCAGCCACTGGGTTGGACAGCGACGAGGCTGCCAGTGACGCGGATGTCAATGCAATGGAGGGCGCGGAAGCGGCTCTCTTCAACGCTACCAGCCACTAGCAGCCGGGTTTCGCGAACAGGACTGTCGTTAAAGACAATACGAGCACCCTCGGTCGGCGCGAGACAGCGCAGACTGAAGGTGGCCACCACACCGGTGCCCGTGATTGGGGCCCCGGGGCCCGGGGCCAGAACGACGGCGTAGTCGAGCTGCCACCCCGGAGTGGCGGCAGCCACAGGATCGCTCTCGGGCAGAACAGTATTGCGCAGGGCAAACCCGCTGAACAGCGACCCCGGGGTGAAGGGCGTTACACCTGGCGCCGCCGGCTTGGCATCCACGACCTCGAAGAGGCTGTCGGGGACCGAAAGATGCAGCGAGAGCCCGGTAGTGCTGATAGCCCCGAGGTCGGCGACGATCTGAAGATCGATGCGATCGCCGACGTGCGCCTCCACGCGAGACCCCGATAACACCGAGTCGGCGACGATCCTCAGATCCTGAGCGCCAAGCGGCGCGGCCGAGATGACCAGCGAACCAACAAGCGAACCGATGCAGAGGGGAGAGTGCAGGTGAGCCTCAATAGTTCCTACCTGTGAGTAGAGATGCCGGAATGGACCCCGTGGCGACGACATGCCTCGAGGGGAGGGTGGTCGAGGAAGCCCCAGAGAAAAAATCAGTGCGAAAAATGCCCAAGGCGACAACACAGAGAATGAGTCGCAGCGGAACTGCCGGCGCGATGGCGGCCGCATTGCTTCGGCCTTCTATGATTATACGCCGGAACCTCAGGACGAGATCCCGGGGTTGAGAGAGCCGGCCGACCTCATCTGCTCGAGACGCTCCAGCACACCGGCAGGATCCAGCCGATTCTTGAAAAACACCACCTCGCCGGGCAGCTTTCCCAGCTCGTCCCGACTCACGTTCAACACCTGCGATACCGCCACGATCATATCCGACCGCTTGGCCTGCTGCAGTTTGGCCAGTTTGCGGCTCAGGTACTCCGGCCGCCAGTAGCCGACGATCTCCAGTAGCGCGGTGCTGCCGTCGGCGTGTCGAAAGGTGAAGTCAGGGATCATCACCGCGTCCTTGAAGTCGATGAACTCCGACTCCCGCTCCAGAGCCCAGTCGGATTTCAAGCGCTCAAAGCGGCGAGCGAACACCTCTTCCACACTCGAGTCGTATTGCGGACGTTCGGGGTAATGCGACACCAGACCGGTGCGCTCGTCCAGCTCGAAGCGGCGAGCGATGACAGCGGCCTTGGCGACCGTCTCTTTTTCCCCCCTGGGTGACCGTCCTCTCGCTGCCGTCGACTTTTCGGGGATTACCGCCGTCAGCTGCCACCGGCGGCACTGAAGCAGCGCCGGCAGGAAGACCGCCATGCGCACACCGTAGCGCTGCGAGTGGCGGAACATGCTCACCGGGCCGTCGAGCACGACCCTGAACCCTTTTCCTCCGCGCTCTCGCGTCACCGTGTGGATCAGGCGGTTGAATTTGATGGCCGAGAACAGCTGACGGTGCCGGGCCCGGTGATCGGGATCGATCGTGACCTCGATCTCGCGACAGCGGTAGAGCATCGCCTGCGCTAGCGCCACATTATATCGATTCAGCAGCTGCTGGGGAGACGGCGGCTGAAACGACACCAGCCGGTGATTCTGGGCCAGGTCAGCGTAGAGCCCCTCTTCCACCTGTTCGCCGGACAGCCCGCAACTCTCGCCCGCTTCGGCGATCACCAGACCGCGATCGGCGACGTGAAACAGATCCGGCTCGCGCACCACGGGATGGTAGCTGTGAGCGACGGCGAACACCCGTTCCCGCAGCTGCTCGGGAGGCAGAGCGGCTACCACGCCAAAGTCGCAGTGATCGTCGAACAGCAATTTGGCCAGTCCCCGCTGGATCCGGTAGTCGACGCGATCTCCCGAATGACGACTCAGCGCCTCATCCAGCTCGCCTCGGCGGCAATCGCCATGGGCGGCGTAGATCTCGATCAGAGCCGCTGCCAGTTTGCGGTGCCGACCGCTTCCCGTGTCCACGTAGCGCGGCTCGATGCAATCGCCGCGGATTCGGGTCCTCAGCAGATCGAGAGTCAGCATCAGCTTGCATCGGCCCGCGCGCCGGCGGGTCCGTCTCCCCACTCCTGTTCATCATCAGCAGGGCCGCTGGTCTGGCCGCTGGTCTGGCCGCCAGCGGCTGACGCGTAGGCGGAGTGCTGGCGACGGCGACGGCTCACCTCCTTCTCCATCGTCCCCTTGGTGACCACTTCGTACAGAACCGCCCGTTTTCCCTCTCGAGGCCGCAGAATCCGTCCCAGCCGCTGCACGTGCTCGCGGATCGTGGCGCTGCCGGACAGGACGACCGCCACATTCGCCTCGGGCACGTTGACGCCCTCGTTCAGCACTTTGGAGGTCAGCACCGCCAGGTAATCTCCCCGGTTGAACTTCCGCAGGATTTCGCGCCGTTCACGGGTTCGGGTCTGGTGCGTGATCGCGGGAATCAGCAGCGCCCGGGAGATCTGGTAGACGGTCTCGTTGTCCTGAGTGAAGATGATGACGCGGTCTCGGGAGTGCGTTTTCAGAATCGATTCCAGCACCTCGAACTTCGCCGCCGCGCCCAGGGCGATGCGCCGATGTTCCCGATAGGCTTTCATCGCCCGACGTCCTTCGGCCGAACTCCCCGACAGTCGGACGAATTCCTGCCACCCGGCCGCCGAGCCCGTGGTCACGTTCTTCGCTCGAAGGAAGGACCGGTACTCCGCTTCCGCGACTCGGTAGGCGACGCGCTCCTCGGCCACCATCTGCACCTCCCGCCGCTCGACCCGGTAACTGGCCAGGTACTCCCCCGCCAGCTCCTGGATTTCCTGGCGATAGCTGACCGGGCCGACCAGACGGTCGAGTAGTTGGTGCCGTCCATCGGGTCGCTCCAGCGTCGCGGTCAAACCCAGTCGGTAGGGCGCCAGGCACATCTCCGCCGCGTGGCTGAACTGCGGCCCCGGCAGGTGATGGACCTCGTCGAAGATGATCAGGCCGAAGCGGTTCCCCCATTGCTCCACGTGAAGATAGGCGCTGTGATAGGTCGCCACGGTCAGCTCGCGGATTTCGTGATAACCACCTCCCATGAGTCCCACCGGGACGTCGGCGAAGGCCTCACACAGCAGGTCGTACCACTGGTTCATCAGATCGATGGTAGGCGCCACCACCAGAGTGGAGCGCCCGATTCGGCTGATCGCCATGACCCCCACCAGGGACTTCCCCGAGCCGGTCGGCAATACGGTGATACCCCGATTGCCGTTCTCCGCCCACGCCTCGATCGCGGCGGCTTGATATTCGCGCGGCGCCTGTGGATCAACCCGGTCAAAGGCCACTTGGTGATAGTCCTTGGCCGAGTCGGTATAATCGATGCCCGAACCCCGCAGACGAGTCACCACGGCTCGATAATCGAGCGCTTGAGCTCGGTACACATCGCGGCGGGGATCCCAGTCGAATTCCGGCGGCGGCGAGTCGGCGGGGTCGATCTCCCGGAGGACCAGCGTACCCTCTTCGAAACTCAGCTCCATGGCGATTCCGGTCGCAGCAACAGTGAAAGGGCCGGGCGATTCAAGGGAAGGGGTTTCGAGGAAACCCCTCTCGAGTGCACCTTGCCCACAGGGAGGGATGATTGCACGCGCGGGGGTTGTGTGCTAAGCTCGGGTCGTGAAGATGAGAAATCGGATGTCCCACCACAACCTGGGGAGCGGCCGGATGCACACGAGCACGGTACTGAGTTCGGGCGATTTTACCTTCCGCGCTTCAAATGGCGCGGACCGGACCTTCGAGGACTTTTTCCCCGACTACGATATCCGGGACCGTCTGGCGGTGGTGTGCTGCCAGCCGGGGCGCGCCGTGGCCGCCGCCGGCCCCGCCCTTCTGGCGACAGCCACCGCCTTCTACGACGTATTGCGCCATCGCGGGCAACCGTTCTTCGACTATCCCCCCCACTTCGCCTTCCTCGGCGACAACTCGCAACACACCGGTCCATCAGAGGGAGAGGAAGTCCAGGGCGCCCCGTGGAGCAACCTCGATGTGTGGCCGGAGACCCAGTGGGTGCCCGCCCCATCGACGGCGACAGGCATGCTGCGAGAGGTATACCGCTATCAGATCAACCGACTGCTGTGGCCGGTGGAACTGACCGTGGATGCTGAGTGCGAGGGACAACTGCCGGCGCACGCCCGGCGGCTCCTCGCCAGTCGCCTAAAGAACGTCTACACCTACGGCGGCGGCGAGAGCGGCCATGTCGAGCTGACCCTCTCCGCGGGCGCCGCCGACATCGTGACCGGAAGTCTTCATCGCTTGCCCGATCGACAAGAAGGGGCCGACCTACCGCGAACCGTGGCCTATGAGCGGGTGGAGACCGACCTGTTCCTGGCGGCGATGGAGGGCTGCTTTAGCTAAGCTAGTAAAGCGGTAGTTACTGCTTCTCAAGGCCGCGGCGAACATCCCGGCCTGACCACAGCCACAGAGCCCGACCGCCGCCGCCGTTGACAGCAGTGATCTCAGTTTTCGCATTTGTTGGACCTCCAGATAGAATTATCGCGAGCCTCGGCGCTCGAAGACCGCCACGACCCGATCGATGGGCAAGGCCTCGCTGACGTGGCCGTCGCGCCCAACCATGCGCGTCGCCTGGAACAGGGAGTTGAGGATGGCCTCCTCCGTGGCGGCGGCCACCGCCGCAAACCCCGCATTCAGAGCGCCCTCCTCTTCTGCCAGGACCTGGCGCATGGCGGGGAACAGCTCCTGTTTCCGCTGCGTGGTCGAGAACGTGATGACGTAATCGCCGCTGCCGTGAGCGGCGTCAGAGCCCGATCGAGCCAGACCGAAAGTGGCTCGTTTCGCCAGACGGTTGAGCAATCTGCCGTTCAGCGGCATGTCGGTAGCGACGATGATCATGATGGAGCTGCCGACGGTGTGATGGGGCTGGTTGGCTGGCCGGAGCTCGGACATGTCAACGCCATCTACGGTGAACCTGCCCCCGAAGTTCGACTGCACCAGCACCCCGACCACGGCGGTTTCGCCGGCCAGGTGAACCAGGCGCGAGGAGGTGCCGATGCCGCCCTTGTACCCCAGGGCGCTGGTCCCCGTGCCGGCCCCTACGTTACCCTCGACCACCGGTCCCCCGGTGGCAACCTCGACCGCCTCTGCCGCGTGGTGAGGTCGCACGTGCCGCCCCCCGATGTCGTTGAGGAATGCATCCGAGGTCTCCCCGACAACCGGGTTGAACCACGGTACCTCCCCGCGCGGTTGAAAAATGCGCTCCACCATGTAACTCACGATGCCTTCATAGGCTGCCCCCACACTGAGGGTATTGGTCAGCAGCACCGGAGTCTCGATCTTGCCGAATTCCTCAATCAGGGACAGACCAGTAGTCGTACCGGCGCCATTGAAAACAAAGTGACCCGCTTCGACCGACTCGCGGTACCAGTCGTGGCCGGGAGGCAGAATACTGGTCACGCCCGTGCGGACCGGGCCCTCGCCGATGCGCAGAGGTCCCTCTCCCTCGACCAGCGTCACATGACCGACCCGGACCCCTTCGACATCGGTGATCGCGTTATTCGACCCCGGCTCCTGCGTGCCGATGCGGATGCCCACATCCCTCGCTCTCGGCCTCGCCTCGTCGGACATTCACCATTCCCCTCTGGTGTCTCAGTAGTGAAAACGCTGCTGCTTGCGGTTGCGCTCGTCCGCTGCCCGCAACTTCCGCGTTACCGGGTCGCCGCTGACCTCGGCCACGGGAATGTCCCACCACATCCCTGAATCGGGCATGCCGACCTCCGGATCTACTTCGACGACGATGACACAGGTCCGGCTCTCGGCGCGGCTCTCCCGCAGGGCGGTGCGCAGCTCCGCGGCCGTCGCCGCTCGCCAGGTGCGCGCCCCCAGACTGGCGGCGTTGGCGGCGAAGTCGATGGTCAGATAATCGCCGTCCAGTCGTTGAGACCGAGGGTCGCGTCCCCTGAATTCATTGCCAAAGGCGCGCCCTGCTTTGGCCGCCTGCAGGTTGCAGATAGACTGGAAGGCATGGTTTTCGCAGAGGACAACGGTGAGCTTGAGGCCCTCCTGGACCGCCGTCACCAGTTCGGTGGGATTCATCAGATAGGTACCGTCGCCGATGTAGACGACAACCTCTCCCTTGGGTCGCGCCATGCGCACCCCAAGACCCGCGGGCAGCTCGTGGGCCATGCACGAGTTGCCGAACTCGATGTGGTAGTCGTTGCCATGACCCGTCCCCAGCATGTGCGCCGCCATCAGCTGGGTACCGGCAGCGGTCACCACCGTGTCGCCGACCCTGACTTCCTGGTCGATGATGGTGGCTACCTGCCCCTGACCGAGGGCCCGACCATCGATGACTGGCACCTTCCGATCAACGAGGGTTTTCCACGCTCGCCGTTCCTGCGCGATCTGGGCGCGGTAGCGCCGCGTGGTCTCCACGCCGGCCGCCCTGGCCCCCCTTTGCAGAGCGCGCAAACCCTCACGGGCGTCGGCGACCATAGCCAGCGCCCCGTTCTTGAAGGCGTCGTGGCTGCACACATTGACACCTATGAACCGCACGTCCGGGTGATTGAAGCAGCTCTGTGAGCCGGTGACGCAGTCGGTGAGCCGCGTACCCACCGCGATCACCAGATCTGCCTGGCCGGCGATGTTGGCAGCGGCTGCCGTACCGGCGATGCCGATGCCGCCCAGGAGGAACTCCGAATCGCCGCGTAGCACTCCTTTTCCCGCGTAGGTCTCGACCACCGGAATGCCGCAGCTGTCCGAGAAGCGCTTGAGCTCGCGATGGGCTTCCGAGTAGCGCACCCCACCACCGGCGATCACCAGCGGCCTTTTTGCTTTCTTCAGGAGGGCCAGAGCATCGCGCACACACTCGCGATCCGGCTGTCGGCGCTCTACGCGCCAGGTCCGCTCTTCGAAAAACCTTACCGGGAAGTCGTAGGCCGCCGGTTGCACATCCTGGGGCAACGCCACGGTGACCGCACCCGTTTCCACCGGGTCGACGAGAACCCGCATCGCCTCGGGCAGCGCCGTCAGCAATTGCTCCGGCCGCAGAATGCGATCGAAGAAGCGACTCACGGGGCGAAAGCAGTCGTTGACGCTCACATCGGCTGAGATCGGATGCTCCAACTGCTGCAACACCGGCCCCTGGTGTCGAGTCGCGTAGTAGTCGGAAGGCAGGAGGAGCACGGGAAGCCGGTTGATCGTCGCCGTCGCCGCCCCCGTGATCATGTTGGTCGATCCCGGGCCGATGGAGGAAGAGCAGGCCAGCGTCGCCAGCCGGCAGGTCGATTTGGCAAAGCCGCACGCGGTGTGGACCATGGCCTGTTCGTTGCACGGCTGATAGTAGGGCAACTCATCGCCGTACTCGAACAGCGCCTGGCCCAATCCAGCCACATTGCCGTGACCGAAGATGCCGAACACCGCCGGGATCAGCCGTCGTCTGTTCCCGTCCCGCTCGCTGTACTGAACCTGCAGATACTTGACAATGGCCTGCGCGACCGTCAGCTGCACGGTATTACGATTGCTCGTAGCTGGCTTGCGATTGCTCGTAGCTGGCCCACGCTTGCTGGTAGATAGCATGGCAAATCCCCTTCACTGGTCCCAGTAGTGGCCGTAAAGCCCGGACAGCCGCGCCTTCGCCGCTGACGAGATCGCCTCCGGAGCGGTGATGATCGCGTACTGCGCCGCCCGCTGACACTCGCACGCCGACTGTGCCGGCAGCTGCTGAACGACCTCCTTGACTATCGACTTACCCATCTCCGAGTTAGCCTTGAGAATAGCCAGGACAGCGGCGACCGAGACATCCTCCTCCTCCTCGTGCCAGCAGTCGTAGTCGGTCCCCATGGCCAGCAGGGCGTAGCACATCTCCGCTTCCCGAGCCAGCTTGGCCTCGGGGATCGCCGTCATGCCGATGATGTCGGCGTCTACCGCGCGCCGGTAGAAGTGTGATTCGGCCCGGGTAGAGAACTGCGGACCCTCCATGCAGACATAGGTGCCGCCTTCGTGAACCGTGGCCCCGCTGCCCCGCGCCGACTTTGCCACCACCTGTCTCAGCTCGTTGCAGAAGGGATCCGCCATCGACACGTGGCCGACGATACCGTCGCCGAAAAAGGTGGACGGTCGCACATCTTTGGTGCGATCGAACAGCTGGTCGGGCACCACCATCTCGCCGGGGTTGATGTGCTCCTTCATAATGCCCACGGCGCTGACGGCGAGCACGTGAGTGACACCTAGCTGCTTGAGGCCGTGGATGTTTGCCCGATAGGGCACCTCGGAGGGCAGAAGCCGGTGACCACGTCCGTGGCGCGGCAGAAAGAACACCTCCCGTTCGCCAATACGACCGTGGACGATCGCGTCTGACGGCTTGCCAAACGGCGTATCCACGTCGTATTCGGCGATCACCTCGACGCCCTCCATCTCGTACACCCCCGATCCACCGATAACGCCGAGGCGAACTCCTTTGGGACCTGCTGCCGCGCTCAAATCAACTCCCCCTCCTGAAAGTGGCCTGGCCGGTGGCGAACATTCGATGGCCTTCGCCGTGCCGCGAGCAGCCGTCGGTGGTGACGGTTTCTAACCTAATGCTTTATATTCTGCCGTCCACGGTCTCCAGCCACCCCAGCTACCCTTACTATATGGCACAAGCGCTGATTCAGGTATCGGTCCGCGAGCTCGTCGACTTCGCGCTGCGTTCGGGAAATCTGGGAGCCCCCTTTGTCACCGCGACGCGGGCGGTCGAGGGCACCCGCGGGCACCAGCTCATCCAGCAGAACTGGCCCCCTGAACAGGAGGCGGAAGTGCCCGTCACCTTCGTCTACACGGCCGAGCCCTTCTCCTTGCGGATCAGCGGACGCGTCGACGGTTTGCTGTATCAGCACCGGGAGCTTTTGGTCGAGGAGATCAAGACCACCTACGGCGCCCTCGACCCGGCTGCGGCCGACAACCCCCTGCACTGGGCCCAGGCAAAGATCTACGCCTACATCCTCGCGGTAGAGCGCAATCTGGAGCGCGTCGAAATCCAGCTCACCTATGTCCAGCTCAAATCCGGGCAGGTACTGGAGAAGCGGCGACCGTTTACGATCGACGAGTTGACCGAATTCTTCGAGAGCATCGTCACCCGCTATCTGCAGTGGGCGCGAATTTACCGCGAGTGGTGTGGCGAGCGCGACCGCTCCATCGAGCACCTACAGTTCCCCTTCGACACCTACCGACAGGGACAGGAAGATCTCTGTGCCGCCGTCTACGAGACCCTGGAGACTCGGGGAAGACTGTTTGCCGAAGCGCCCACCGGCATCGGCAAGACGATCTCCGTTCTCTTCCCGGCCGTCAGGGCCCTGAGCAGCCTGAAGGTGGAGAAGGTCTTTTATCTCACCGCCAAGACCAGTGGCCGTGCCGTCGCCGAAAAGGCCCTCGACGACATGCGGGCCAAGAGTGGCCTGAAGCTCAAGAGCATCACCCTGACGGCGCGAGACCGCATCTGTTTCAATGCCCGCGATGGCCGGCCCTGCGACACCGACACCTGCGAATACGCCATCGGCTACTACGATCGCATCAACGACGCCATCGAAGATCTGTTTCGGAAAAACGCCTTCACCCGCACCGCCATCGAGGCGGCCGGCCGCGCCCACCGGGTCTGTCCCTTTGAGCTCTCTCTCGACCTGTCGCTGTGGGCGGACGTGATCATCTGCGACTACAACTACGTCTTCGATCCCAAGGCCTATCTGAGACGGTACTTTCTCGACACCACCGGCGACTACGCCTTCCTTGTCGACGAAGCGCACAACCTCGTGGAACGGGCCCGCGAGATGTATTCGGCCCAGCTCGACAAGCGACAGGTGTTGAGCGTCAAGAGGGGGGTGCTGGCGGCACATCCGGCGCTCGCGCGCACGCTGGAGGCGATCAACACCTACCTGCTGGCGCTGTCTCGTCTATGCGAATCGGATGGCGACGGCACCGGTTGGGCCGACCGCGAGCCGCCCGAGAAACTGCTGCCGCTCCTGGACCAGTTCGTGCGCGCAGCCGAAGTCATCCTGGCGCGCAACCGGCCCGCGCCTTACCGGGAGGAGCTCACCGATCTATTCTTCGCCGTCGTCGGCTTTATCCGCATCGCCGATGTCTTCGATGAGCACTACGTCACCCACGCACAGAAACACGGGCGCGGGCTGCGGCTGCGGCTGTTCTGCCTCGACCCTTCGGCCCAGCTGGCTCGGGCCCTGAAAAGGGGGAAGACCGCCGTCTTCTTTTCAGCTACCCTGACTCCCGTGGAGTACTTCCGCGACCTGCTGGGCGGCGAGCGTGCCGACTTTACGCTGGAGCTCCAATCGCCTTTTCCGCGGGAGAATCTCGCCTTCCTGATCGCCGACCGCATCGACACCACCTACCGGCGACGGGCGGATTCCTATGGCGACATAGCCGATTCCGTCGCCGCGGCCACCGGCCAGCGGCGCGGCAACTACATGGTCTACTTCCCGTCGTATCGCTACCTGGAGGAAGTCTACGCCCGCTTCCACACCGGTCATCCCCAGGTCAGAACCCTGGCGCAGCGATCCGGCATGACCGAGCCGGAGCGGGAGGCCTTCCTCACGGTCTTCGACGCCGTCAACCGCGAAACCGTAATCGGCTTCGCGGTGATGGGGGGAATCTTCGGCGAGGGCATCGACCTGATGGGCGAGCGGCTGGTGGGGGCCATCGTCGTGGGCGTCGGGCTACCTCAGATCTGCCTCGAGCGAAACCTGATTCGCAACTACTACGACGACAGAGACGCCGCCGGTTTCGCCTACGCCTACACCTTTCCCGGGATGAACCGGGTGCTGCAGGCGGCCGGGCGGGTCATCAGATCCAGCGATGACCGCGGCCTCGTTCTCCTCATCGACCGGCGCTTCGGCCAGGAGACCTACCGTCGGCTTCTTCCCGTCCACTTGGAAAATCCCGAAATTACCCGGCGCCCCGACGAGATCGGGCAGGCCGTAGCGGCCTTCTGGAGCCGTGCAGACAACGCCGAGCCAACTGGATCGTAGCGCCCCCTAGACTAGACCCGTACGGCCAGAGCCCCGCCACCTGACTCATCCTCGACTGACCAGTGCGTCCGGTCAAACTCCGGGCGTCGCCTATCGCGTCGGGGCGATGCTGGCCTCCCGCGCGGCGATGCGGGCGTGTTCCCGCCCGAAGGCGGCACTGCCGTCTCCCTCCTCCACCTCCATCGTCACGCCGGCCTGGAATCCCGGGATGCTGCCGCTGTAGAACTCCTTCTGGTACTCCCCCTCGTCGGTAAATTCCCACACCCGCTTCTTCTGACCGCCGGCCGGCCACTGGACTCGCAGGATACGCGGCTTGGCCCGGTAGCGCTCCTTGGGAGTGGGTTCGGCCGGGTCGACGGTGTAGCGCGCCACCGCCTTCTCGTCGACTTCGACGCCCAGACCCGGGCCGTCGGGCACCTGAATGTGGCCATCCTTCACCGCCAGCCTCCCCTTCAGCAAGTCGTGCTTCCACAATTCGCTGCAGGTGATGTAGGGAAGCTGCGCGTGCGAGAGGACTGAGCCCAGCTGGACACCATAGGCGGTGGTGAGACCCGCGCCAACCAGCTGTAGCCAGAACGGCTTGTTGAACTCCGCCGCCAGCACGGCCTGGCGCCGGGTCTGGTTGAGCATGCCTCCCACCACAAAGCCGTCAGAGACGTGGTTGTGGAGGACGGTCTCGACAAAGTGCTCGACGATCGGCTTGCGCACCCGCTCGCGCAGAATGCGGGCGCCACTCAAGTCGCCACCGAGATAAAAGGGGCTTTCGTACATGCCCACGTTCGGGTGTTTGTCGAGCCGGTGGAGGATCATCTCGGCGCGGGCCGCGTTGAGCAGGAAGCCGTTGAAGTCGATATCGAACCGGTAGTCAGGTGGCACCACCTTGCCCACAGCCTCGACCTGCTGCAGGATGTCGCGCCATGGACGGGCCTTCATCTTGAAACTCGTATGGCCGCGTTTTACCGACTCGCGCGCCTCGGCGGCCCAGTCCGCCGCCGGCATGTCGATGTCCCACCAGGAAATCGGACAGCGATCCCGCACCTTGGTGCCGATCAGCGCATGAACGGGGACCCCCGCATCCTTGCCACAGACATCCAACAGCGCCATCTGCACCCCCAGACTGCCGATCCGGTCGTCGTTGATGAGGGACCACGGGTTTTTCCCCTTCAGCGCGGACACGTCCGCGTGTTGACCCTGGTTGTCTCCCCAGCCGACCAGCCCGTTGTCGGTCTCAAGGCGGAAAACGGCGACGCGCTCGTCGTGGGTCGAGGCCCGCTGCATAGCCTTCACTACCCGCTTGGCATAGAAGGGGATGTGCAGACAATAGCATGTTGCATCGGTGATTTTCATGACCGTATCCTATCTTGCCTGATAGTGTGAGTGAAAGAACGCGCGTGCATCCCAAAGCCCTCGCCGTCGCGCTGTCGATGATCCGCGGCAGGCGCAGACTCTTGAGGAAGTACCGCCACCCACACCAACGCTCATTGGGTATGGGCAGTCAACCTGCTGCTTTCAGACGTGTCATCCCAGCCGGTATCCTTCCTCAGTCTCCTGGAGCTGTACACCCAGAGCACCGCGAAGATGATAAGAAACAGCGCCAGTATCCCCAGGACTACTTCATTGATCGCTCGCCAGCCGATCAGCTGTTCCAGCGTCCCGGCCGAAAACGTCGCCAGCACCATGGCACCGAAGACGAGAAAATCGTTGGTCGACTGGACCTTCGCCTTCTCCGAAGCGTCGTAGGTTCCGGTGATCAGAGACGTCGATCCGACAAAGAGGAAATTCCACCCCACCCCGAGCAACGCCAGCCCCCAGGCGTAGTTCTCCATGCCGGTACCGCCCATGCTGGTGAACACCGAGAGCAACAGTATCCCTCCCCCGGACATCATGATGCGTTCCTCGCCGAACCAGCGGATCAGGTGTCCGGTGAAAAAGGAAGGGACGTACATTCCCAGCACGTGCCACATGATGACCTGCGTGGTATCGGCGTAGGAGTGACTGTGGCGATCCATCGAAAGAGGGGTGGCGTTCATCAGCAGTGACATGACCCCGTAGCTGGTCACGGCACCAAGAATGGCCATGACAAAACGAGGCTGACGAGCGATGCGGCTCAAGGCCCGGCCGACGCGTTTCTCCGCCTCCGCCTCGGGCTGTGGCAGGGAGGTGAACGACACCGTCATCAGAATCAGCAGCTGGATCGCCGCCATGCAGATGAAGGTCCCGGCGAACGGGATGTCGGCAATTCCATCTTTGAAGTAGGTGGCCAGACTGGAACCCAGGACTGCCGCGACGATTCCGCCCGTCATCACTAGCGAAATCGCCCTGCTCCTGAAATCCTCATCGGCTATCTCGGCGGCGGCGAAGCGGTAATAGGTGGCAAAACCGTTCACCGCGCCGATGCCGACAGCGCCGGCGCACAGCAGGTAGAACTGGTGTTGAAAAGTCGCGGCCAGACAGACGAGGCCCCCTAGCACACCGAGAACCGCTCCGAGAGCGAATCCCCGCTTCCGGCCCCACCGCTGCATGAAGTGAGCGGCCGGAATGGTCGTCAACATGGTGGTGGCGGGAACGAGGGCCAGCGGCAACGTCGCCAGCGAGGGGTCTGGAGCCATATCCCGTCCGGCCAGCCCCATGGTCGTCAGGACGATAATCGCCCCCGTCCGCGTCAGCGCCTCACAGCCGAACAGCAGGCCGATGTTTCGGTAGGTTTCGGCTCTATTCAAGGGAAGGATACGCCGCGAACTCGCGCTCGATGCGTTCGCCCATTTCTCAGACGTGCCGTCCCCTCTCAACCGCCGCCGCCAATTCGGCCAGCACCGTCTCGGTCGCTTCCCAGGAGATGCAGGCATCGGTGACGCTCTGACCGTACATCAGCGCTTTCCCCTTTACCAGATCCTGCTTCCCCTCCACCAGATGGCTCTCCAGCATGACGCCGAAGATGTCGGATGACCCAGCCGCCAGTTGCTTCCCCACCTCCTGCGCCACCGCGGGCTGCAGGCGGTGATCTTTCTGGCTGTTGCCGTGGCTGCAGTCAACCATAACGCGGCGGTGGACTCCGGCTGCGGCCAGCGCGCCGGCGAGGTCCTGCACCGACTGGCGATCGTAGTTGGTTCCCCGACTGGATCCACGCAGGATGAGGTGGCAGGAGTCGTTGCCGCTGGTCGAGACGATGGCGGAAATCCCCTGCTTGGTGACGGACAGAAAATGGTGGGCGCCACGCGCCGCCTGCACCGCGTCGATGGCGATCTGCACGCTGCCACCGGTACCGTTCTTGAAACCTACGGGCATCGACAGCCCCGAAGTCAACTCCCGGTGGACCTGACTCTCCGTTGTCCTGGCGCCGATCGCTCCCCAGCTGATCAGGTCGGCAAAAAACTGGGGCATGATCGTATCCAGAAATTCCGATCCCGTGGGCAGACCGATGTTGCCCAGTTCGAGCAACAGCTTGCGAGCCGTCCGCAGTCCTTCGTTGATGGCAAAACTATCGTCCATGTGAGGGTCGTTGATCAACCCCTTCCAGCCCACCGTGGTGCGCGGCTTCTCGAAGTACACCCGCATAACCACGACGAGAGCGTCGCGGTGACGCACAGCCGCCTCTTTCAGACGCCCCCCATACTCGAGCGCGGCGACCGGATCGTGGATGGAGCATGGACCCACCACCACCACCAGGCGGTCGTCCCGCCCTTCGATGCAGTCTCTGATCTGCACGCGTGTGTCGGTCACCGTTACCGACGCCTGTTCCGTGACGGGCAATTCCTCCATCAGAATGGCCGGCGGAATCAACGGGCGCAGACCCGCTATGCGTAGATCATCAGTTGCTTGCAGCATGTCCCTTACCTTCACCTTTCACAAGCCGATCTCCACCACCACCTCACCGTTCTCTACCGCCACTGACTTGAGAACCAGCTTCGCCAAGGAGTGCTTGAAATTATCCGGTTTCAGACGATACAGAATGAGATCCGACAGATACGCCTTCACCACCTTGGCGCCCACCTGCTCGATGGTGCGCGCGTAAGCTTTGGGGATATCCGTTAGCTCGAAGGCGCGCACGCGCCCTTCGGTGAAGGCGAACTCGCCGCTGTCGGGCCGGTACTCGAGGCCGCCGTCGGCCTCCATGTGGCCGGTCACCGACTTGAGCCCGGGTGCCGAGACCTCCATGTCCAGGCTGATGCCGATGCGGTCGGAGCCAGGGGCCAGCAGAATTCGAGGGTTGAGGAAGTTCACCGTGACCAGGGATTTCCTCTTCTTCAGGGGAAACTCCGTCGCCACCTTCGCCTGCAACTCGTCCTGGGTGAACACGATCTTCTTCCCATAGATCCCCGCACAGGCGCCCAACACCAAAGCGATACCGAGACCGGCGATCAGGACCCGCCGCCATCTTCCGGCCAGACGCCTCCGGTGATTGCCTTCTCGTCCCACCGACACGACCCCCGTCATCCGCCCTTATCCCCCAACCCGGGCCTGCCGGGCGCGATCGCCCCTCTGGCAATCGCTTCGGCGAAGTTGCCCCCGGTGATCGCCTTCATCTGGCCCGCTCGGCGCAGCGTCTCCGCCACCTCTTCGGCCAGCTCCTGGGGACGGTAGACCTCCCCTGCCCGCACGGTCAGGACCGGCTCGATCTTGCGCGCTCCCACCAGTAGCCGCCGACGGACATCGTGAAATTCGAACTCGCCGTCGAGTATTTCGAAGGCCGCCAGGTCAGCGACCGTTCCCACCCGCAGCGTGCCCAGTTCATCCCCCCTCCCGATCGCCGCTGCTGCCGACGTGGTGGACTGTCGCACTACATCCTCGAGATCGACGCCCAGATTGAGCAATTTCGAAGCCGTCTCGGGCAGGCTGTACACGGAATGGTGAATACTGTGGGCGTGGATGTCGGTGCTGATCACGTCCGCTGCGAAGCCATTGGCCAGAGCCGCTCGTGCCACCTCGAAATCGAAACTGCCGCCGCCGTGGCCGATGTCAAAAACGACCCCTCTCTGGCGCGCTTCCCACACTTGAGGAATCACCCCACCGTCCTCGCCGATGATCCCGTCCCCGACGCCCTGATAGCAGTGCGTGGCGATGTCTCCCTCCCGCATTTCGGCCAGCACATCCGGCAGCGGCACACCCGCCCCGATGTGGACCATCACCGGGACTCGGGCCGCCTCGGCCGCTTCGAGGGCGAGTCGCAGAGGTCGGACACCGTTGTCGCCCACCTGATGCTTCCCCTGGCGGACCTTGACGCCGACGCAGATGTCGGGCCAGTTCTGCACGACGAAGGCGGTTCGCGCCGGATCGCCGTAGCGCAGATCCTCCATCTCCCCCAGGGGTCCATAGGTCAACCCGATTCCGGAGATGTGTACAAAGGTGAGGACCTGGGTACGAGACGGCGCCACGATGTATTCCTCGAAGCCGAGAAAATTCGCCCACCCGGGAGAACCGGCATCGACGATCGTCGTCACCCCCGTGGCCAGACAGAACGCATCCGCCTTGATCCCCCACGTGGTGACGCCGGCGTACACGTGGGCGTGGATGTCCACCCACCCCGGGGTGAGGACCTTGCCCGACAGGTCGATGAGCCTGCCCGCTTCCCCCGCCTCGATCCGCTGGGCGACCGCGACGATGCGATCACCGGCAACCGCCACGTCGAAGCGGCCATGGATCTCCTGCGAAGGATCGATGACGGTGGCGCCGTGCAGAACCAGATCGTATTTCATTTAGCGGCCAGGTTTTTCCCCGGTGCCGGGGCCCAGGCCGCGACCGTCCCCACAGCCACTGCTGCCTTCCCCCGCTTCCTTGACTTTCCCATTAGCTGGCCTAGATTGGGCCCTTCCTGCATCGCCGATCCGACGGCACGAAAGGAGACTTTTGTGGGCAACGTACCGCCTGAAAGCGGAATCCTGATACCCGCCGAATCCATGAGGGAGCTGGTGAGCGCTCTCTTTGTGAAAGCCGGCACTTCGACCCAGCACGCCAACACCATGGCCGAGTTGTTGGTAGCCACCGACCTTCGCGGTGTCTTCAGCCACGGCACCAGCGCCGCTGTCGGATACGTGCGTCTCATGCTGGAAGGTCGCGTCAACGCCAGACCTAATATAGGCGTGGTTCGGGAGACTGCCACCACCCGCGTGCTCGACGGCGACGGGGGCATGGGTCACCTGCCGTGCAAGCAGGGGACGGACTGGGCCATCGCCACCGCGCTCGAAATGGGCACCGCCGCGGTGACCACGCGGAACCACTTCCACTTTGGCGGCGCCAGCAAATACACGCGTCTGGCTATCGAAAAAAATTGTATCGCTATCGCCGCCTCCTCGCACCGTTTTCATCCCAATCCGGCTGGCAACGTCAAGAGCGCGACCGGCGGTTCTCCCGTCAGCATTGCCATCCCCGCCGGCCGGCAGCCGCCCCTCGTTCTGGACATGGCCTCCGGCTTTCTCCCCTGGGATCCGGAGCTGTTCGAGAAGATGCCCTTTCCATTCTTCAAGGATCTGGGTCTGGGCGCACTCGTATACAGTCTTGGCGGTGTGCTGGCCGGCATCTACAAAAAGGAATTCATTCCGCCTGAGTCGCCCTACGAGTCCAACCAGGGCGCCTTCATCGCCATCTTCTCCGTAGAGGCTTTCATGGATGTGGATGAGCTCCATGCGGAAATGGATCGCTACATCGGCCAGGTCCGCAACCTCGAGCCTTTTCCCGGCTACGACCAGGCAGAGCTGCCTGGCGGC
>Ga0066376_10001066_pt1 | contig 26649 bp, 30 predicted proteins | sample Knorr_S15_td_Bot_FD_77009 | JGI IMG/M metagenome (GOLD analysis project Ga0066376, IMG submission 77009) | Marine microbial communities from Southern Atlantic Ocean transect - Knorr_S15_td_Bottom_ad_5009_LV_A | ecosystem: Environmental > Aquatic > Marine > Oceanic | place: Southern Atlantic... | reverse complement strand
TATGAGCCGTACCTGCTCCCCCAGTTCCGGCGTAGAGACGGCTCGTATAATAATTGGTGAGTTCCGAGTAGAAAGTTCCGCGTACAAACTAAGTCCAATTCGCCTTTCACTCGGAACGCAGAACTCGGAACTGAAAAAACCTAACCATGCCCTCTCAGAAAAAAATCCTGATCACCGGTGCGACCGGTCAGATCGGCTATATGACCTACAAAAGGCTTCGAGAGCAGCCGGAGACCTATGAGGTCTATGCGCTGGACTGCCGGCGCGGACCGTCGGACCGGGTGCCGAAGTCGTGGACGGTGGACCTGGACGAAACCCATTTTATTCTGGGCGACCTGGCTGATTTTAACACCATACGGCGAGCGGTCGAAGGCATGGATGTCGTCGTGCATATCGGGGCTGATCCGGAGGGGGACAGTTGGGAGAGCCTGCTCAACAATAATATAATTGGTACGTACAATGTCTTTGAAGCGTCCAGAGACGCCGGAGTTGGACGCATCGTCGCCGCCAGCAGCATCATGGTCTCTCAGGGGCATCAGGAGCAGGAGCCCTATAAGGCCATGATGGAACGCCGCCATGCAGATATTCCTGCTGAGACGCCGATGATTACGCCGGACATCCCGGCCGAACCGAGGGGATTGTACGCCGCCACGAAAGTCTGGACGGAATCCCTGGCAAGAACCTATGCGCATCGGTATGCTATGTCTTGTATCTGCGTTCGTGTCGGCCAGGTGGAACGGGACCGGCCTCGCCCGCCCGACGGGGCAGACATCTATGTGAGCCAGCGGGATATCGTCCAGATGTTTGAACGTTGCGTCAACGCCGCCGAATTCATTCGGTTTGATATTTTTTACGGGCTCTCCAACAACGACCTGCGTTGGGCGGATATAGAAGACGCCCGTAGAAAGATCGGCTATATCCCACAGGATCGGGCCGAGGATAACCACGATTATGATCGTCGAGACGCAACATGATGCGTCCTCTTTAGGATAAAAACATGTCCCCTGAACAAATAGACCAGGCCGCCAAATTGCTGGTAAACGCACGCCGTCAACACCAGAAGATAAGGTTGCCGGATACGTGCCGGCCGAAAAATGAGGATGAGGCCTATGCCATCCAGCAGGCGGTGACAGATCGATTAAACTTACCGCTGATCGGCTGGAAAATCGGTGCCGCCAGCAAGGCCGTGGCGGCAGCGGAAGGCGCGGCTCAAGCGGTATCCGGGCGGCTGTTTACGCCTCATGTGCGTCGCAGTCCGGCGATAATGGGTGACCATCTGTTTACCAACTTTCGAAATTGTGAAGTGGAGTTCGTATTTCGTATCGGCCGGGAGCTGCCTGTGCGCACCGGTTCGTACACGAAGGAGCAGGTCGCGGATGCCGTTGATGCGATTTACCCTGCTATTGAAATAGGCGACAGCCGCCTTATCGACCGGGCTACTGCAGGGATGCTTGCCGTCTGTGCGGACAATGCCGGCGGTACCGAACTGGTTCTGGGTGATGAAATATCAGCATGGCAACATCTGGACTTAGCCAACCATAGAGCTGTCCTGTGGATTAATGATCAAGAAGTCGCCCACGGTTACGGCAGGGAGGTGATGGACGACCCGCTCAACTCGCTTGTCTGGCTGGTCGATCAACAAATGGGTTGGGGGCATTCTGTCCCCGCTGGATCGTTGGTTGCGACCGGTACCTGCACGGGGATCAATATCGCTCAGTCCGGAGATGCGGTTACGGCGAATTTCGGCGTATTGGGCAAGGTGCAGATCAAGTTCGAGGGATGATCAGAAGTAACACATGTACAAATCAGCAAAGGAGAAGAAATATGGTGATACGGAACTGGCGAGATCAGATCCCTTATATCGGCCATGAGACGAAAATCATCTGGCCGCTGCTCACCCTTCGCAATCCGGATGATCCGGATGCCCCGGATCAGGCGTGCCTGCTGTCCCTGGCTAATTTTACCAGACATGTGGTGCAGGGACGAGTGACGACGGATTATCACAGTCACGAGGATAAAGAGCAGATATACTATTTTATCTCAGGCAAAGGCAAGATGTTGATCGACGACGAGGAATATGATGTCACGGCGGGTGACGCCGTTCATCTACCGCCGATGGCCAAACATCAGGTGATCAATAACACCGAGGAAGATATCGAATACCTCAACATCTCGGCTAACGTGGATGAAATTGCAGATAACGTGCACTGCCCCAAATAGAATTTCACTTGCCCTATCCCCAATTCGTGGTACCACCCTTTTTGAATATCGGCGGTATGGGATTCTGGCTGCTGATTACCTCGATGAAGGCGGATGTGTGCGATTGGGATGAATGGAAGACAGGCGTTCGGCGTGAAGGCATGTACGGCGCTGCAGCAGGCTGGTTTCAGAAAGTCACGCAATCCATCACCTTCGCCATCGGCTCCGGATATATCCTGACATTCATAGGATTCGAAGCGGCGCAGGGCAGCGACCAGGCAGAGACTACCATATTCTGGATGCGTATTAGACCGCCGCCACATGGAAACGGCTCCCCATTGATGGAATACGGATGACGTGGGTTATTTTGCAAACAGGCAAATTGTTTTATTAAACATTCCTCCTGATGATAACCGCAGTATATGACCTGAATCCAACACAGCACAAAGTGCCAAGCACATGGTACACTGATGTTACGCGGCAAGCGGAGTAACATCAGATAACCATATTAAGGATAAAATAAAATGGAAAATGTCATTGTCATCGGTGGCGGACCGTCCGGATACACGGCCGCCCTGTATGCTGCGCGCGCCAACCTGGCGCCGATTGTACTCACAGGTCGGGTTCTTGGCGGTCAGTTATCTCTGACCAGTGAGATAGAGAACTTTCCCGGATTTCCAGGTGGTCTCGGCGGGCCGGATCTGATGGAACGGATGCGTCAGCAGGCGGAACATTTCGGCGCCGTTGTAAAATACGAGGAAGTCATGGCCATTGATTTTCAGCCGGGCACCCATCATCTGGTCACCGATCAGGGGGAATATACGACAAAAGCTGTGATTATAAGCACCGGTTCTTCCTCACGTTTACTCGATGTTCCGGGTGAAGAACCCTTTTTTGGCCGTGGTGTATCGACCTGCGCCACATGCGATGGGGCGTTTTATGCCAATCAAAAAGTCGTGGTGGTAGGGGGAGGAGACAGCGCGCTGGAAGAAGGCACCTTTCTAACGCGGTTCGCCAGCCACGTGTGGATCGTGCACCGTAGAGATGAATTGCGTGCCAGTAAAATCATGCAGGACCGCGCATTGAATAACCCGAAGGTCGAACTGGTCTGGAATTCAAAGGTGCAGGAGGTGGTAGGCGATAAGCAGGCTGGAGTAACCGGTGTGCGTGTGGAAAATGTCGTGACTAACGAAGAGACTGTTTTGGATGCAGATGGCCTTTTTATCGCCATCGGTCATATTCCGAATACCAAGTTGTTTGAAGGCAAAATGGAGCTGGATGAACAGGGATATATCCTCACCGACCGCCGCCAGCATACCAATGTTCCAGGGGTATTTGCCGGAGGAGATGTGCAGGATCACGTGTTTCGTCAAGCCATTACCGCCGCAGGAACAGGCTGTGCCGCCGCCATGGAAGCGGAAAAGTATATTGCAGAGCTGGAGGGGTGAGGGGAATCAACGAAGCTACGAAACTACGAATCAACGAAACGACAAATGATTCACAGGTTCGCAGATTGAGTTAGCGATGCTCAATCGAAAGTATGGGATGACTCCCTCCGGGAGCGCATGGATCACTTCGTGATTCCTCGTTTCGTAGCTTCGTCGTTTCCCTCACCTGATCGCATTCTTCAACTGGGGAATCAACGTACGAATCTGGTTGGCGCGTTTGGAACTTTCGTCGGGCGTGTATTTAAGGTAGGCTTCAAAGGCTGCAATAGCGTTTTCATAGTCTTCCATCGTTTGGTAGATAATGCCCAGTCTGAGGTGCCAGGCCGCCTGTTCGGGTTTGAGTTTGAGAGCTGCTTGATACGACCGACTCGCCACCGAATACTGGCTATAGGACCGATAAGCGCTGCCCAGCGCCGCATGAGCCTCTGCATATTTTTTATCAAGGTCTATCGCTTTTTGGAAGGACTTGATCGCGGCTGAATTTTTGCCTGTTTTCTGTTGCGCCAACCCCAATTCGTAATAGGCTTCTTTATAATTCGCCTTTAATTTGATTGCCGCCTGAAACGAGGTAATGGCTTCTGCATACTGGCTGTTTTTATAGTAGGCCAGCCCCAGATCATAATGACGGGGTGAATCGTCCGGTTTTTCCTCAACGTTGGCTTTCGCCTCCGCTACCGATTGAGCCAGTACAACCGGTGTGACGAGCATGAAGGAGGCAACAGTCAGTCCTGCTACGAAAAGATTAAAAGTACGCATGCGCATCATACATAGGCCTCCCACGTGAACGATATGGTCGTTCAAGCAGTACGGGCATCCTCTGGCACAACCTCCATCGTGGGGGAGCCGATCGTTACCTTGGTGTGCGGGGGAACCGATCCCGTCAACCAGACATTCGCCCCGATGACTGAATTATGCCCGATGGTCGTATCGCCACCTAAAATAGTCGCCCCGGAATAAATAACCACCTCGTCATCTATCGTAGGATGCCTTTTACCTCCTTTTACCAGGCTTCCATCAATGTCTTTACGAAAGCTTAAAGCCCCCAGCGTTACGCCCTGATACAATTTCACATTATTTCCGATCCGGGCCGTTTCACCGATGACCACACCGGTACCGTGATCGATAAAAAAGTGCGAACCGATGATGGCGCCGGGATGAATATCTATGCCGGTTCGGCTGTGGGCATTTTCGGATATGATTCTGGGAATAAGCGGTGTCTGCCGGATATACAACTCATGGGCGATACGATACGTTGCGATGGCTTCAATACACGGATAGCTCAGAATGATTTCATCATGACTTTTAGCGGCCGGATCACCATTATACGCCGCCGCCACATCACCCATAAGCAGCTTTCGTATCCGGGGGATTGATTCCAGAAGTTCCAGCGATACAACATCTGCCCGATCCTGACAGGCGTCTTCGTTTTTCTGATTTAATCTGGCCTCGTGGATCAGGCTTCTGGCAATCTCTTCTCGAAGATGGATGTACAGGGCATCAATGAGGGCATTGACAAAAAAAGCGACATCGTTCTTTACGACCGATCCAGATCCAAAATATCCGGGAAAGCATAAGCTTAAAAGATCTCGTAATATGGAGATAACCCGTTCTCGGGATGGCAGATTCCGACCGTCAGGATGGTTGAAACCGCCATCCGCATCGTAAGAATTCACGATGTGAGAAGCCAGAATGCCCAGATGGTTCCGTGTCTCAAACATGGCCATCTCACACATCGGTACCAATTTTTTATCGGAAGCTGTACTGTGTTTAGGCCGATCCATTTTCCTGCATCCGTTGGCGGTAGATTATGGCGTAGGCGGTGGATGGCAGATGGTGAAAACCTGATGCCGATGTTCTGATGACAATCCCATCTGCTATCTGCCACCAACTCTGATCTGATACTAAAGCATCTGTTATACCCCATATAACATGCGTATGTTGCTTGATAAGTCAAGCGCTTTCTATTTTGATAATAACTCATAAATGTACATCAGACGAAAGAAGTTGCTCCGATATATTTTCGTCTGTATATTGCGGAGATACTCTACGTTAGTTATGGTTATCTGATTTGATATGAGGATGGATCACATGATGGATATACGCCGCCGTCCGTATATCTGGCTTTGGATGGCGTTTCTTCTTTTTGGCATGCGCCCGGTCTGGTGTCAGACCTCCATTGAGTTCATGGATATTAAAGAAGTGAAGCCGGGCATGAGAGGATTCGGTCTGACGGTTTTCCAGGGTACCCAGATAGATACATTTTATGTCGAAGTGCTCGGGATCATGAAAAACATATTCTATGCGAAGCATGATCTAATCATGGTCCGGGTATCCGGTCCGTATGTGGATGATGCAGGCGTTATTGCCGGCATGAGCGGCAGTCCGATATATATCGATGGTAAACTCGTCGGCGCATTGGCCTATAGCTTCGGCCAATTGCCTAAAGAACCCATCGCCGGTATTACGCCGATAGGCCAGATGCTGGCCATCCAGGATGCGGTGACGTATGATTCCCAGCCCAAAGACGGTGAACCGGTAGATCAATCCGGTTCGGGTTTACGGGAAATGCGTGCGCCCGTTCAACCCGTTGGCCCATTGTCTGATACACCTTTTCTGAAACCCATCAGTGTTCCTATGGTTTTCTCCGGCTTCAACCCGGCGGCGGTAAAGCTTTTTGAAAATACCTTCCGTCAAAAGGGATTGATTCCAGTGATGGGTGGCGGCGGGAGTATACAGACAGAGGAGACCGAAAACATACCGCGTATTGACGAACATACACTGGAACCGGGCTCCGCCGTCGGCGCCCAGCTTATCCGGGGCGATTTCAATATGGCAGGTACCGGTACCGTAACCTATCGAAACGATAAGACCATCCTGGCTTTTGGCCATCCTTACCTGTGGTCCGGGGCATTGAACATCCCGATGACCCAGGCGGATATCATTACTGTGATACCGGATCAGGCTTCTTCTACCAAAATCGGTAATGTAACTAAAGTCGTCGGTGCGGTCCTTTGGGATCACACCAATGGACTGTACGGCAAACTCGGAGATACAGCACAAATGATCCCGGTAGAAATCGCTTTTCATGTCGGCAATCAACTGGTCAATACCTATCAATTCGACGTTATGATGTCGACCGCCTGGACACCTACGCTGGTGAATATGGGCGTAGCAAATACCATCTTGGGAAATGGCCGCCTTGGCGGGGAGCGAACGATCCGGCTGGCCGGCCGGGTAGCCATGCGCGGGTATCCGGATATTATGCTTGATGATTTGTTTTCGGGACAGCTTACGTTACTTTCCATGACCACGAATGTGACCCGGATGCTGAACACCGTACTCGATAATCGGTTTGTCACGCCGCACATCGAATCCCTGAATTTGACGATCCGGTCTACCAGCGACCGCCGTACGGCGGTCATTGAAGGGATGTGGTATAATCAGAACGAAGTGCACCCCGGAGACGAACTTGAGGTTAGTGTGTTCCTCCGGCCGTATCGTGGTGACCGGATCATTAAAAAAATTAAAATACCTGTACCGAAGCATCTTGAGAGAGGTACGGTACAGATACTTGTAGGCAGCGCACAGGCGCTTACGCAACATGAAATGAGATCGGCGCCCCAACGGTTTCGGCCCGATGATGTAGAACAGTTAATAGGCCTGCTGAACAAACGACGCACCAATAATCGCGTGTACGTTAAATTATATCAGACGAACACAGGGGGCTTTGTTAAAGGCACAGAGATGCCTGCCTTACCGCCGTCGGTGCTTTCGGTCATGAATTCAGACCGGATTAACGGCAGTTTTACCGTCATTCGGGAGTTGGTGCTGGCTGAAAAAGTTATTGAAACAGACTATGTCATTACCGGACAGAGCCGGGGACGATTGACCGTAAAGCAATAGGAGATGCCTGTGAAGTATCATATGGGGTGGGGACCTGTCGGTCTGATGATGATCGGCCTGTTGATGATCAATACATCGCAGGCTTCAACGCCGGTGATATGGGAACAGTCCAGTCAACGGGATTTCCAGAAAGGTGACCCCCTTCATATATCTATTGCCAGTCAAGGATACCTGACGCTCTCGCCGTCGTTGGTTTCTTTGTTTGAGACAAATGAACCTTTAGTCTGGTGTTTGGCCTCCGATTCAAAGGGCCATCTATATGCTGGTACCGGCAACGACGGTAAGTTGTATCAGATTGATGCCAACGGCCAGGGTCGGATATTCTTCGATGTAGATGAGTTGGAGATCCACAGCGTGGCCATTGACGCCTCTGACCATATTTATGTCTCCACCTTCCCCGACGGTAAGGTCTATAAAGTGACCCCTGAAGGTCAGTCGTCGATTTTTTTTGATCCCAATGAAAATAACACCTCCGACCAACCTGTTCGATATATATGGGCCCTGACCATTGACGCCTCCGGTAATCTGTATGCGGGTACTGGTGAGCAGGGTCGGATTTACAAAATCGATAAAAATGGTCGCGCCGCTATCCATGCGGAAACAGAAGAGACTCATGTGGTCGCGTTGGCTATGGATCTGGAAGGAAACCTGATTGCCGGTACCGAGCCCAACGGCCGTGTGTATCGTATCACGTCTGCCGGAACGGTTTCCGTGCTGTATGATTCGCCCTACCAGGAAGTCCATACCTTGCTGGTAGATGCCGATGGCTCCATCTATGCCGGGGCATTGAATGAGCCTCGTATCAGACGACAGGTCGGCAGTCAACTCCCGCCAACGCGGGCGTCTCCGTCTGCATCCAACAGGCCATCGAATGAACTGGATGTGGGGGTGATCGAAGTGACCGCATCACCGAATGGCAGATCATCCGCTACGACAGTTCGTTCTTCCGGTTCGGGCGGCGGCATTGTATACAGAATTCGAACGGACGGTGTGGTAGAGGAGTGGTGGCGTTCACGGGAAGATACGGGTCTGGCCCTTGCAAGCCGAGAGGACGGCGTCTTGTTAATTGGTACAGGGCCAAGTGGAAAACTCTATGCTGTCCGGGAACGCGGCCGCAGCACAATATTGGCCCAACTTGCAGAAGCCCAGATTACCGCCTTCATGCATACCTCATCCGGCCGGATCATGGTTGCGGCAAGTAATCTTGGTAATATCTATAGTATGAGCAGGCAGCCTGTTCGAGAAGGGACGTTCGAGTCCGAGGTCAAGGATACACAGAGTACGTCCTTGTGGGGGCGTATTCGCTGGGATGGTACACAACCAGACGGTACGACCGTACAATTCTATGTACGGTCCGGTAATACGGATTCGCCGGATAAAACCTGGAGTAACTGGACCGGGCCGTATACCGATCCTGATGGGGAATCTATCTCCTGCCCTGCTACGCGTTATATTCAATGGAAAGCTGTACTGAATACCAGAAACGATCTGTCGCCGCGCGTATCCAGTGTGTCGATTGCCTACCTGACCCGTAATGTAGCTCCGATGGTGAATTCCATTACCGTGTATGAGCCAGGCGTATATTTGCGCGATTCATCCAACGGTACTAATGGACAGAACGATCTGCCGCCTAAAATTGCCGGACAGATCGGCAATCGGGCCAACAAGCGACAGGGCTCATCCGGGACGCCTGCCTATAAGAAGGGTTTTCGGGCTGTAGCAATTAATGCGACAGATTCGAACCAGGATATGTTGTCCTATGCTATATATTTTCTTGGAGAAGGGGAAACCCAGTGGAAGCTGCTGAAGGATGATTTACACAATCCCTCCTATTCATGGGATTCTGAAACCTTTCCTGATGGCATGTATACCGTAAAGGTGACGGTCAGCGATGCCCCCTCCAACCCACCGGATCAGACCTTGCGATCAGAGATGATCAGTGAACCGTTTCTTGTAGATAATACGGCGCCTCGTATCGCAGATATCAAAATGAATCGCCTCAAATTGTCATTTACTGTACAGGATGTCGCCAGTCCGGTATTTAAGGTGGAATACGCTATCGACGGCGGAGACTGGCTGGTCGTTTATCCTACCGATGGTGTCGCAGATTCGAGGGAAGAGACGTTTAATTTGGCATTGACTCATTTGAACGCCGGGGAACACACTATTGCCATACGGGCCCGAGATACATCCAACAATATCGGGACGGGGAAACAGGTGGTGATGGTACAGTAAGAGGCTCCACAGGTAAGGAGGTAACATGTCCGGGCATTCCAAATGGAGTACCATAAAACGAAAAAAAGAGAAGAACGATGCCCAGCGAGGTAGGATATTTACAAAGCTGGTCAAGGAGATCACGATTGCGGTGCGTGAGGGCGGTGGGAACGTCAACGTCAATGCCCGGCTTAGAACGGCGGTACTTACATCCAGGGCTGAGAATGTGCCCCAGGTCAATATCGATCGGGCTATCGCTCGCGGCACAGGTGAGCTTGAAGGCATAATGTACGAAGAGCTGACCTATGAAGGATATGGTCCGGCGGGCGTCGCTGTGTTGATCGAAGCGATGACGGATAATAAAAATCGGACCACACCGGAAATCCGGCATGCGTTCTCCAAGAACGGCGGTAATATAGGGGATACCGGATGCGTCGCCTGGATGTTCGATCAAAAAGGTCTGATCGTCGTAAATAAAGAAGGACAGGATGAAGATGAGATTATGATGATCGCCCTGGACGCCGGCGCCGAGGACATTCAGGATGAAGGGGATACGTTTGATGTATTTACCTCGCCGTCTGAATTCGAGTCGGTTCGAAGTCAACTGATTGAAAACGGTATTGAACCCTTGCGGGCGGAAATCAGCCGCATTCCGCAGTCTACCGTCGCTATTGAAGGCCAGGAGGCAGAGCAACTTCTTCGCCTGCTGGAAGTCCTGGAAGAGCACGACGACGTCCAGAATGTTTACGCCAATTTCGATATGGATGATAAGGTGCTGGATGAGATGAACGGATAAGGATGAAACAACGAATCGACGTTTCCCAACAATGATTATTCTCGGTATTGATCCCGGTAGTGTGATTACAGGCTACGGGGTAATCACAAAGCAGGGTCGACATTGCAAGCTCATTGAATGTGGGGCCATCCGTACCAAATCGGGCCAGGCCCTACCGGATCGGTTAAAGCAAATCTATGATGGGTTGTGTCAGGTCATAGATACACATAAGCCGGAGCAGGTGGCCATCGAATCGATGTTTGCCGGTCGATATCCCAAGGCGGCATTGACCCTGGGACATGCCCGTGGCGTTGCTCTGCTGGCGGTTGCCAACAGGGACTTGCCGGTCTCGGAATATGCGCCGCGTGAAGTGAAGATGGCTGTGGTTGGCGTCGGCGCCGCGTCGAAGGAACAGGTGCAGTATATGGTGCGTGCCATACTGAAACTGCCTCGGGTCCCTAAACCGGCAGATGCAGCGGATGCCGTCGCCATCGCTTTGTGTCACACCCAACGGACATTAGGAAGGATATGATTGGATGATCGCTTTCGTCGAAGGGGAACTGACTGAAAAGCAACCTACACAAATCACGGTCAATGTCGGTGGTATCGGCCTTGCCATACATATTCCCTTATCCAGCTTTCAAGCGCTCGGCGCTCTACACAGCCGGGTGCGTGTCGAGACGTATCTTCATGTACGTGAAGACGTGCTCCACCTGTATGGATTTTCTACCACGGACGAAAAACGGTTATTTGAAATGCTGATCTCCCTGTCCGGCATCGGGCCTGGTATGGCGTTGAATATCCTTTCCGGTACCACAGTCGCTGATTTCACAACGGCTATCCTGACCGAAGATGTAAAGCAACTGGCCACCTTGCCAAAGATAGGAAAGAAGACGGCACAACGACTCATCATGGAATTGCGTGATAAAATGGGGAAGATGGATGTCGATGCATCGGACGCATTGCCCCTGGCGGCCTCCGGCGATCAATCCGATGTAACCGACGCCGTTTTGGGGCTGATCGCTCTGGGCTATGATCAGCCGCAGGCGCGTCAGATGGTGGCCCGAATAACGGGCAATACGGAAGAGGCTTTGTCCGCAGAACAGATCATCCGGCAAGTACTCCAGCAGGGAGGCCGCTAGGATGGGTGAAGAAGAGCATGACCTGACCGATCCGGACCGTTTTGATGAAGATACGGAATTAGACAAAGCGTTACGGCCGAAACGGTTCGAGGATTTCCCCGGTCAGGAAAAAGCCAAGGAGGAGTTGCAGCTCTATGTCGAAGCCGCAAAACGCCGGGGTGACACACTCGATCATGTGCTGCTGCACGGCCCTCCCGGCTTAGGGAAGACCACTCTGGCTACTATCCTGGCCAACGAAATGGGCGTCGATATGCGCCCCACCGCCGGACCGGTACTGGAGCGCCCCGCCGACCTGGCAGGCTTGCTGACCAACCTCCAATCCGGTGACGTTTTTTTTATTGACGAAATTCATCGCCTGAACCATGTGGTTGAAGAACACATGTATTCTGCGATGGAAGATTTCAAGATCGACATTATGGTGGATCGGGGGCCTAGTGCCCGTTCGTTGACCCTCCCCCTGGAAGGCTTTACCCTGGTTGGGGCGACGACTCGTGCCGGCCTGCTTACCCCTCCTCTGCTGGCCCGTTTTCCCATTCCCATACGCCTGGACTTCTATACGCCTGAAAATCTGTATCTCATCGTGATACGCGCTGCGAATATCCTCGGCGTACAGATCGATGAGGAGGGAGCGATGGAAATTGCATGTCGTTCCCGCGGCACGCCCCGCATCGCCAACCGCTATCTGCGCCGGGTGCGGGACTACGCGCAGGTAAAAGCCGATGGTCATATCACCGGCAAGGTCGCCAAGGCTGCTTTCGATATGCTGCGCGTGGATCATATGGGGCTCGACGACATGAATCGGCTGATCCTGGCAACGATTATAGAGAAGTACGATGGCGGTCCGGTCGGCCTGAATACGCTGGCCATAGCCGTGAGTGAAGAAAGCGGTACGCTCGAAGAAGTCTACGAGCCGTATCTTATTATACAGGGATTCATCAAAAGAACACCACGCGGGCGCGTGGTGACCGAGATGGCATACAAGCATCTGGGACTTGAGCCCAGGCGTCGACAAGAAAGTTTGTTTGATTGAAAGTTCCGAGTTCCGAATAAAAACACCTCGTGTCTAACTCGGAACTCGGAACTCGGAACTCGTTGGTGAATATAGACCAGTTTAATTATCGGCTGCCCGAATCATTGATCGCCCAATATCCCGTCGAACCGCGCGACGCCTCTCGACTGATGGTTTTACACAGGCAGACAGGTGTGATCGAGCATCGGTATTTTAAGGATATTGTTGATTACCTTCGACCGTCTGATTTGCTGGTACTCAACCGAACACGTGTTATGCAGGCCCGATTACGCGGCGTACGGGAAAAGACCGGCGGGCAGGTGGAAGTCGTGTTGATTCGCGAGGATGAATCCGGACGCTGGGAGGCGATTTTGCGCCCAGGCGCACGGCTTGGCGCAGGAACCAGGCTTTTGTTGGAGAACGGAGCATTGATCGCAACGGTAGATAACGTCCCCGGTCATGAACCCCGTTATGTCCGATTTGCCGATGAGGTTGATGTTCCTCGCACCATCGAACGGATAGGTCGGCTCCCCTTACCGCCCTATATTCAGCGGGATCCATCGTCAAATGACCGGGATCGATATCAGACCGTATATGCCGATGAAATCGGCGCCGTGGCGGCGCCGACAGCAGGCCTGCACTTTACAGAATCGTTGTTGGCCCGTATAAGATCCCAAGGCACGTCTATAAAACATGTTCTTCTGCATGTGGGGCCGGGTACGTTTCAACCAGTGCGGTCCGAGACGATTGAAGAACACATTATGGACGCTGAATATTTTCGAGTAGAGGCATCAGCGGTACAGGATATTGTCATGCATAAACAAACAGGTAGAATTGTCGCTGTGGGCACCACGACGGTACGTACGCTCGAAACGCTTGCCGTCGAGTATGCTGATCATCACGAAATACGTGACTATGAGGGCCGAACCACGCGTTTCATCTATCCTCCCTATGGTTTTCGTCTCGTGGACGTGTTGGTAACCAACTTCCACCTGCCGAAATCTACCCTGCTTATGCTGGTCTGTGCATTCGCAGGTATTGAACGAACGTTACACGCGTATGAAGAGGCTGTTCGAGAGAAATACCGTTTCTACAGCTACGGCGATGCGATGATGATTATATGAAGGTTATAGCGATTATACCATCAGCCGGTCAGGGCCTGCGGATGCAGACCGAGGTCGAGAAACCGTATATACGAATCGGCGGCCGGCCGATCCTTGCTCATACGCTGGATGTATTAGATCAGTGCCCGTTGGTGGATGGGTATATTATCGTAGTGGAACCGTCAAAACAGGAAGCCTGCCGGCATGAGATCGTTGATGCATTCGGTTATCAACGCGTGTTGGATGTTGTCGCCGGCGGGGCCACGAGACAAGAATCTGTATTTAACGGATTAATGACGCTTGACGTGGACACCGATGTGGTTCTAATTCATGATGCCGCGCGTCCATGTATTGATCCGGTCTTGATCAGCGCGTCCATCCGTCAATGCCGCCGGGACGGCGCAGTCCTTGTGGCGGTGCCGGCGAAGGATACGATCAAGATCGTCCGGGGCGGCATGGTGGAAACCACACTGGACCGGTCAACGCTCTGGCTGGCGCAAACGCCGCAGACGTTTACCTGTCAGATTCTACGGGAAGCCCACGAAAAGGCTCGGCAGGAGAATTATATCGGTACAGATGATGCGGCGCTGGTTGAGTGGGCCGGCCATGACGTGCATATCCTGAATGGTGATTATGACAATATAAAAATCACCACGCCGGAGGATCTGGACACCGCAGAACGCATTCTGCACCGACAAGGCAGGATATGAGGGGAGGCTACGAAACGACGAAGCTATGTATTTTCTGATGATGTAAGCCACCTAACTGTGAATTAGAGCCCTTCGGGGTTCGTAGCTTCGTCGTTTCGCGATTCGTAGCTTCCCGTTTCCCATGACCGATATACGCGTAGGATACGGATATGATGTGCATGCGCTCGTGGAAGGCCGACCATGCATCATCGGTGGGGTAACGATCCCTCATGACAGAGGATTATTCGGCCATTCGGATGCGGATGTTCTATGTCACGCCATTGGTGATGCCCTTTTAGGCGCCGCCGCATTGGGGGATATTGGTTGGCATTTTCCGGATACGGATGAACAGTACCGGGATATTTCCAGTATCATATTGCTGGAACGGATCGTTGACGTGGTGCAGGAAGCAGGTTATACTGTATCGAATGTGGATGCCACGGTCGTGGCACAAAGACCCAAACTGGCGCCTCATATCATGGCCATACGTAGTGAGGTAGGTAAAGCGCTCGGTTTTTCTGTAGATAGGGTATCGGTCAAAGCGACGACATCGGAACAGCTTGGATTTGCCGGGCGTGAAGAAGGTATCGCGGCCCATGCTGTTGTATTGATACAATCGATAGATAACGTAACGTGAGGTAAACAGGTCATGTATTCATTGGTCACTTCTAAATACGGAGCATCAGATGGGTAAAGTCATCGCCGTCGCGAATCAGAAGGGTGGGGTTGGTAAAACAACGACGACGGTCAATCTAGCGGCCTGTCTGGGGGTTGCGGAAAAAAAGACGATTCTGATCGATATTGACCCACAGTCGAACGCGACAAGCGGTCTTGGCCTACAGAATCGGCCGTTGGATGTAACTATTTATGAAGTGCTGATAGAAGAGCGTCCTATGGAAGAAGCGGTACAACAAACGGAAATACCCTTCCTCCATGTGGTGCCTGCGCATCATCGCCTGGTCGGCGCCGAAATCGAACTCGTCACAGCCATGGCGCGCGAGCGGAAGCTCGAAGCGGCTCTTAAGTCGGTCCGCGATGAATATGATTATATTCTGATCGATTGTCCACCGTCTCTAAGCCTGTTGACTTTGAACGCGCTGACGGCATCCGACTCGGTGTTGATCCCCATTCAGTGTGAATATTATGCCCTGGAAGGGCTTGGTCAATTGCTCAACTCAATTCGACAGATTCAGAAGCATTTGAATCAAAGATTGCAAATAGAAGGTATTCTCTTGACGATGTATGATAGACGGCTCAATTTGTCGAGACAAGTGGAAGAGGAAACGAAGCAATATTTTGCGGATAAGGTCTATAAAACGACCATCCCCCGGAATGTGCGTCTGAGTGAAGCGCCAAGTTTCGGCAGTCCGATTATTCTGTACGATATTCTTTCATCAGGGGCGGAAAGCTATATGAGTTTAGCCCGGGAGGTGATCCAGAGTGGCAAAGAAGAAGGTTCTGGGGCGGGGATTACAGGCACTGATTCCTGACATGGAGGAAGACCATGCCGGGGGACAGCAGATCCTTCAACTCGCGATTGATCGAATCTCAGCTAATCCGTATCAGCCAAGACAGTCTTTCGATCAGGCCAAGCTCGACGAACTGGCGCGGTCGATTGTAGAAAAAGGGGTGATCCAGCCCATTACCATTCGTAAAAAAGAAGATGAAGGGTATGAGTTGATCGCCGGAGAACGTCGGCTACGGGCGGCCAAACAAGCGGGTTTTAACACGATTCCCGCCATTGTCATGTCTGTTTCATCACCCGAAGAGATGATGGAACTGTCTCTGATAGAGAATATTCAGCGGGATGACCTGAATCCGATTCACGAGGCAAAGGCCTATTTAAGGCTTATTGAAGAATGTCATTTGACTCAGGAAGAAGTCGCTACGCGAGTTGGCAGAAACAGGGCAACGGTGGCCAATACGCTCAGGCTTTTAAAGCTGCCTGAAGAGGTTCAGCATCATTTATTGGCCAACGACATTTCCATGGGACATGCCCGGGCCTTGTTGGGGTTGGAAAACAGGGCTGAGCAGACGGAACTAAGTAAGCAGGTTGTAAGAAAGGGGCTGTCTGTCCGTAAGGTCGAAGAACTGGTCAAAAACCGCTTTAAAGATGTACGTGAGAGCCCGCGTACCGACCGCAAATCACCGGACCTGCTGGCCGTTGAAGAAATTATGCAGCGCCTGCTCGGAACAAGGGTTAATATATCCCAGGGGCAGCATAAGGGAAAAATAGAAATCGAGTTTTATTCTATAGACGATTTAAATCGGATTTTAGATTTGCTGAAAGTCCGCTTATAATTTTCTTGTTGAAGTATAATAAACTGTTGACAATTAAGGGACTCAGCATATATTTAGGTGGCTCTGGATTTCAGCAAATAGACGCATCGGATAAGGGATAGTTCCGGAGGCATCATATGTCTCGATCACCCCGAAAGATTTCACTGCTTATTGTCTCATCCAATGCATCGAGAACACGCGAATTACGCCTGTCGCGTTTCTGGTACTATGTGCTTGTCGGGCTGGTATGCATCGGCCTTGCAAATATGATCGTGGTTTCTGTTTTTTCACCTTATTTAGCTGGCATTATCATGGCGGAAACAGCCGGACAACCCTGGAAAGAACAATTGAAAACGGCCCAGAACAAAACACGACAATTGACCCAGGAACTGGCTGAAATGCAACAGATTGCAAAAAGTATACGACAATTAGCAGGTGTGGTGGATTTTGAAGCGAGCGCACCTGCCCCTGTTACAGAATATACCTCGTTTATTGATGAGACGACTGAAATATCCTTACGTGAAAACCAACTTCCTTTTCTATTACATGACCAATGGATACCGATAGACGAAAGCGATCTGAATAAACGGCAATTGACTCTCTTTCGTTCTACACCCTCTATCTGGCCTGTTCGCGGCTGGGTCACACGAGAATTTCAGAACACCAGTGATCCGGTTATGCGGCGTCATTTCGGTATGGATTTTGCCGCTCGTGAAGGTGCCCCTGTGCTTGCCGTCGGCGACGGGATCGTTATGTTCTCGGATTGGGATCAGGATTTAGGTTGGCTTGTCGAGGTCGAGCATGGTTATGGTTTTACAACCCGATATGGTCATAATTCCAGTCTCCGCGTAGAACGAGGTCAACGTATTCGCCGTGGCCAGATCATTGCCCTTGTGGGAAGCACCGGCCGCAGTTCGGCGCCCCATCTTCATTATGAAGTATGGAAAGATAATACGTCGGTTAATCCCCGTAACTATTTGCCGGATGTCATTCGGTGGGATGATCTATTGGGTTTGATGGGATCGCCTGGATCAAGCTTTAGTTACAACTAATTATAAAGGTTAGAACGCACAGTGACAATTATCGCAAAAGGAACCGAGGTATCGGGTGCATTGATCATCGATGGCAACATTCGAATTGATGGTGTCATTCGTGGTGATATTACAGCGACAGATGGTTTGGAAGTCGGTAAAACAGGGGTCGTCGTCGGAACAACAATTCAGTCGAAGACCGCGATCATACATGGCCGGGTGGAAGGCCATCTGATTGCGCCCCAGCATATCACTCTGGGCGGCAAAGCTAAACTCCTGGGTGATATAAAAACCGGTAACCTGGTCATCGAGGAAGGCGCTATTTTTCACGGCAACTCCACCATGATGAAGGAAGAACAGCCCAAGGATAAAGAATGACGAGGGCAGGGCTTCGATCAGGTCGGTTTTAACCGACTTGTGGGTGTGCAATGAGTTATGGCAGAGGATTCGAAGACGCCGGGTAGCAGCCTGAAAGATCTCAGCGAACTCAGTGTGATCGGCCTGACCCTGGTCATTGCAACGGTCATGGGCTACTATATTGGCCACTGGGTTGAGACACGATGGCCCCAGATTCAACCCTGGGGAGTGCTGACAGGTATTATTTTAGGCATTATCGCCGGCTTTCTGGAAATGTTTCGGACCATTCGCCGTATCGAACGTCGAATGAGTGAACCCGGTGAAGGGAGCACAAAGTCGGATGATACCTGATCAAGAAGAAACATCTACTATGACACCCGGCCGATTTTTGCATGCCGTGTATGTGACGGCGGGGCTGGTCATTTGCCTGGGCATCATCGCCATGAGTTTGAGTGAGATTCGAGTATTGATGTTGAACTTTATTGTCGGTGCGGTCTTCAGCTTGAGCCTGGTTCGCAGTACACAGTTTCTGGTACAGCGATTTTTAACACCAGGGAAGCGACTGAAGCAACGCCGGGTCTGGCTCATGGTTTTTTTAATGGTTAAATTTCCGGTGATTATGGTTTTTCTTGCTCTGGTGGCCTGGAGTTCCTGGTTCGATGTGAGAGGGTTTGTCATCGGCGTCAGCCTGATGCCCTTGCTGATTATAGGATATAGTCTTATATCTATCTTTACCGGCAATAGTCCGATAGGACAGGCCGGCTTGATGGCCTTTTTTGAAAAACAAAATCCGCTTGAAAACAGTGTGAGGAGGTGACATTGCTCACGGGTACCGTATTGGGGATGGGATCTCTGTCCATGATCATGGCCGTTGGCGGCGGCGGAGAAGAAGTCCACCACTCCATTTTACGTGTTCTGCACCTTATCTATCCACTTGAAGACGTGCTGCCGCAGCCGGCCAAACAGCCGGATTTGCTTCTCAATACCCTCTTTTCTTTTAGTCTCCTTGCCGGATTTGTAATATTGACTGTCCGTTCGCTCCGTTGTTTACCTGAAGGCAATGGTCAGAATATCCTCGAATTTGCTGTTGAAGGCTTGACGGATTTCTTTATCGATATCGTTGGAGAGCGGGGCAGAAAATATATTCCGTTTATAGCCTCCTACTTCTTATACATCCTCTTTCTTAATTTTCTCGGCTTGGTCCCCGGATTCCAATCCCCTACTGCCGATTTAAACACCACGCTTAGTTTTGCGGTCATCGCTGTGGTTACGGTAAATGTGATCGCTATTCGCGAGATCGGCTTGGTCGCCTATTTGAAACATTTTGCAGGTGAGCCTGTCTGGCTATCCTGGATGATGTTTCCTTTACATGTGATGGGGGAGTTTGCAAAGGTTGTTTCTCTTGCCGTTCGTCTATATGGAAATATGTTCGCCAAGGAGACCTTGATGGTCGTGCTGATGGGATTTTCGCCGGTATTGATCCTTGGACATTTTGAAGTGCCTTTCGTACCCATTCAACTGCCTATTATGCTGTTCGGTTTATTCGTTGGCTTCCTTCAGGCGATGATATTTGCTTTACTCGTGTCGATCTATCTGGGTCAGTTTCTTGAAGAACACGATCATTAGGAGAAGGGCATCATTAGGAAATTGTATTTGTATATTTGAGAGGCGGTATCGCCGTCGTTCTGTTCATGTTCACTTTTTCCGAAAGGAAAGGAGAATTGCATGCTGTACTACATGGGCCTGGCGCTCGCAATAGGGATCGGCCTTCCTATCGGTGTAATTGGTGCGGGGATCGGTCAGGGACTTGCAACGGCTTTTGCCGTACAAGGTGTTGCGCGTCAGCCGGAAGCTGCCGGTCGGATTCAAACGTTTATGATTATCGGTCTGGTGCTGATTGAGTCACTGGTTATCTATTCCTTTTTGCTCGCGATTCTATTAATGGGTAACCTGCCGACGTTCGAGCAAATTTTGGAGTTGGCGCAGGCCGGGCAGTAATGAGCGTTGTGATCTCTAAAATGTTCAAGTAAGGAGCATAACGCGTGGAAGCTATTTTACACAATCTTGGTATTGATCCGGGCGCACTGATTTTACAGGGCATCGGATTCATTCTGATGTTCCTGATCCTGAAGAAGTTTGTCTTCGGGCATATCGGGGCTGCATTAGAGGCGCGGAAGAACGATATCCAGGAACGGATGGACAAATTGGAGGCGGACCAGAAAGAACTGGACCGTCTTCAGGAAGAAGTCAGGCAACGGCTCACGGAAATTGAGTTAGAAGCCAAGAGTCGGATTCAGACGGCTATTGATCAGGCAAATGCAGAGCGCGATAAGCTTATCGCGCAGGCGCACCAGGATTCAGACCGTGAGTTGGAAAAAGCTCGTCAGACGATACAACGCGAGAAAAATCTGGCGGTCGCCGACCTGCGTTCGCAGGTGGGAGATATTGCGATGCAGATTGCCGAGCGGGTGCTTAATAATGCGTTGGACGCGGCTCAACATCAGAAAGTAATAGACGAACTGATCGAGCAGTTACCGACATCAAACGAATAATGGCGGTCTATGGCTAAGAGTACAGATATTTCATACCGATATGCCAATGCCTGGTTGGACGCAGCGGATGAGCTCGACCTGTTAAAGCAGGTTCGTGAGGAAATCGGCGACCTGCAATCGTTGATACATGACTCTGAGGAGTTAGCCGATTTTCTGAAAGATCGATCTATTCCGAGAGATGCCAAGCAGCGTATTCTTTCTGAGATATTCGAAGGGAAAGTGCAGGGTATTACGCACAACTTCCTTCTGTTGCTGGTATCCAAGCAGCGGGAACACCTGTTAGCGGAGATCCTGGAAGCATGCCGTATGATTCTGGATGAACGCGACGGTATAGTCAATGCGGAAGTTACCAGTGCGGTGGCGCTATCATCGGCACAGAAAGATCTTTTAAAAACAAAGCTGGAATCGTACACCGGAAAACATATTCGCATGCAGACCCGGGTTAATCCGGATATCATAGGCGGATTCGCGGTGCGTGTCGGTGATCTGGTGTTCGACAGCAGTCTGGCGGTTCAACTCCAGAAAATGCGGCATGCATTGATTGGATGATCATACTTAGCAGATGAGCAAATGGATAGCGCAGGAGATGCTTCTTTAATCTTGCTGAATCTGTTTATTTGCTCCTGTTTCGGAACGGATGGAGAAAATAATGGCGCTTGATGCAATAGAAATTCGTGCGGATGAGGTATCGGCACTCCTCAAGAAACAGGTGCTCGAATTCAAGCGAGAGGTTGATATTTATGAGACCGGTACCGTGATTCAGGTTGGTGACGGTATTGCGCGTGTGCATGGCCTTTCCAACGTGATGTCGAGTGAACTGGTTGAATTTCCGAATGAAGTCATCGGGATGGTGCTTAACCTGGAAGAAGATAATGTCGGGTGTATCTTATTTGGCGATGACACACTGATTAAAGAAGGCGATACGGTAAAACGCACGCAACGCGTTGCCGAAACCGCTGTAGGTGATGGTCTTCTGGGTCGTGTGGTCGATCCACTTGGACGTCCGATAGACGGCAAGGGGCCGATTACCAATGTAGAAACGCGTCCCATCGAGGAGAAGGCGCCGGGTGTATTGCAACGCCAGCCGGTCTCGGAACCAATGTATACTGGTCTTAAAGTCGTCGATAGTATGTTCCCGATCGGGCGCGGCCAGCGTGAATTGATCATCGGTGATCGGCAAACGGGTAAGACAGCTGTGGCTGTTGATGCGATTATTAATCAGAAAGGTCAGAATGTCGTCTGTATTTACGTTGCGATCGGTCAGAAAGGATCAACAGTTGCCAAAACGGTGGCAACCCTTGAAGAACATGGTGCGATGGATTACACGATCGTGGTGGCTGCTTCCGCCAGTTCTCCCGCGCCGATGCAGTTCCTGGCGCCTTATGCCGGCGCCACGATGGGCGAATTTTATCGGGACAACGGCAAGCATGCGCTGGCCGTTTACGATGATCTGTCCAAGCATGCCGTAGCGTATCGTCAGCTTTCGCTGAATTTACGACGTCCGCCCGGTCGGGAAGCGTATCCGGGCGACGTGTTTTATCTACATGCCCGTCTCCTCGAACGTGCCGCCAAAATGAGTGACGAAAATGGTGGTGGTTCTCTGACCGCCCTGCCCGTCATTGAGACGCAGTTCGGTGACGTTTCGACCTACATTCCGACGAATGTTATCTCGATTACAGATGGTCAGATCTATCTGGAATCCAATCTATTTTTCGCCGGACAGCGTCCCGCCGTCAATGTCGGCCTATCCGTTTCCCGTGTAGGCGGCGCCGCACAGACTCGGGCCATGAAACATCGCCATGTCGCCGGTCTTATGAAAACCTCTCTGGCTCGATACCGGGAATTGGAAGCCTTCGCTCGATTTGGTACATCAGGCCTGGATCAGGCCACCCAGCGCGAATTGCATCTGGGTGAGCGTCTGATCGAGTTGCTTAAGCAAAATCAATTTCAGCCCATGCCGGTTGAGCACCAGATCCTTTCGATATATGCCGGTGTTAACGGCTTTCTAAATGATCTGGATACCGATCAAGTACAGGCCTTCGAAGCCGCCTATCTCCAATATATGGATACGCAACATGCGGATATAGGTGAAGTAATCCGGGAGAAAGGGCAGTTGAATGCGGATCTGGAGAAACGGATCAAAGCTGCGATTGAGGATTTTCTTAAGACATTTCAGGCGTAAATGAAACGATGAAACAACGAAGATGAGAAGCAGAATACAAATGATCCATAACTTCGTCGTTCCGTAGCTTCCCTTGAAAGGACCCCATGCCGTCATTACGAGAGATACGTCGCCGTATCGCGAGTACAAAAGATATTCAGAAGATTACGAAAGCGATGCAGACCGTGGCTGGTGCCCGGCTACGTCGGGCGCAGGATCGCCTGTTTTCTGCGCGTCCGTATGCCCGCAAACTGGACGAAATGCTTAAGCATCTGGCAGCGCAAACGGCAGACGAAGCGCATCCGCTGTTGACAGATCGAGATGTCAAGGCTTCAACCTTGGTCGTCGTGACGGCAGACCGTGGGTTTTGCGGTAGTTTTAATACCAATGTCATAAGACGGGCGATCGAACATACGCGTGAAACTTCCCCGGAACCGGAATTAATTTGTGTGGGACGTAAGGGGGCGGAAACGCTTTCACGACAGCCGCACGTCAAGATTCTTGCAGAACAGATTAACATATTCCAGGCACTGGAGTACGATCATGCGGGAGAAATCGCGGACCAGGTGATGGAATTGTTTAACAGTGGTCAGGTTGACCGTGTAGAGGTCGTGTATAATGAATTTAAATCAGCAGGTCAGCAGAACCTCGTCTTAGAGCAGATCTTACCCGTTGTACCGCAGCCTGTAGAAGAGGATCCGCTTTTTACGGGGTATCAATATGAGCCTTCACAGAAGGCTTTGCTGGATGATCTGGTTCCTCAACATATCCGGTTTCAGATCTGGCGTGTTCTGCTGGAATCGAATGCCGCTGAAGAGGCTGCCCGAATGCTGGCTATGGATAATGCGACGCGTAATGCGGGCGATTTAATTGATGAATTAACCCTGAAGGCTAACAAAATGCGTCAGGAGACGATTACTTCGGAGTTGATGGATATTATCGGCGGGGCCGAGGCGTTGCGATAATCGTCACCTTGAACCCGATAGCGTGAAAGGTGTATTATGGAAGGCACGAATACTGGTACAGTAACGCAGGTTATTGGCGCTGTCGTTGATGTGGAGTTTAGTTCCGGAGCGCTTCCGAATATTAATAATGCGATCGAAATACCGGTCGCAGAAAGCGACCCTCTGGTGTTGGAAGTGCAACGGCATTTAGGGGATAACAAAGTCCGTTGCGTAGCCATGGATTCGACGGACGGTCTCGTTAGAGGCGCGCGAGTCGTCGATACTGGTGGACCTATCCATGTGCCCGTCGGTCCTGCCGTCCTGGGTCGGATGATGAATGTACTCGGACGTCCCATCGACGAACGCGGCCCGGTGGTAACGGAGCAGAAAAACCCGATTCACCGTCATGCGCCTGGTCAGGAAGATCTGACGACTTCCGTAGAAATGTTCGAGACGGGCATCAAAGTAGTCGACTTTATGGAGCCTTATACCCGTGGCGGCAAGACGGGATTATTCGGAGGCGCCGGTGTGGGCAAGACCGTGTTGATCAAGGAGTTGATTAATAATATCGCCAGAGAGCATGGTGGGTACTCAGTCTTTGCCGGTGTTGGTGAACGGACGCGTGAAGGGAATGACCTGTGGCTGGAGATGGAAGAAGCCAATGTGCTTGATAAGACGGCGTTGGTATTCGGTCAGATGAACGAACCGCCGGGCGTTCGTTTGCGCATCGGATTGACAGGGGTGGCGATCGCCGAATACTTCCGAGATTCAGAAGGCCGGGATGTCCTGTTGTTTATCGATAACATTTTCCGTTTTGTTCAGGCAGGTTCTGAGGTATCGGCGTTGCTTGGTCGTATGCCCTCTGCGGTGGGATATCAGCCAACGCTGGCTACGGAGATGGGAGAGCTTCAAGAACGTATTACCTCTACCAAGCAGGGCGCCATCACGTCGGTGCAGGCGATTTATGTTCCGGCGGATGACTATACGGATCCGGCGATTGTAACAGCCTTTCCACATCTGGACGCGATCACCGCCCTTTCCCGTGACCTATTCGCCCGGGCAATTTTCCCGGCGGTGGACCCGCTCGAATCCTACTCTCGGCTTCTTGATCCGAACGTGGTTGGTGATCGGCATTACAAAATCGCCCGGGAAGTGCAACAGATTCTGCAACGGTACAAGGATCTTCAGGATATTATCGCGATTTTAGGGATCGATGAATTATCGGATGATGATAAACTGGTGGTGTCCCGTGCAAGAAAGATAGAGTTGTTTATGACGCAACCTCTGTTTGTTGCTGAGCCATTTACCGGTATGCCTGGCCGCTATGTAAAAATTGAAGATACGGTAGAAGGGTTTGAGAAATTGGTGGACGGTTCCTGCGATGACCTGCCGGAACAGGCTTTCTACCTGGTCGGTACCATTGATGAAGCGTTCGACAAAGCAAAGGAGCTTCAGTAAATCATGGCTGGAGAATATCCTTTTGTAGTAGTCACACCGACCAGGATGGCGTATGAGGGGGCGGTACGTAGTTTCCAGGCACCGGGTACAGATGGGGAATTTGAAGTGCTGACCGGCCATGTACCGATGCTGACTTCGTTACGCCCAGGTATTCTGACCATTCGCGATACAGAAAGCCGTCATATTTATGCTGTATCCGGCGGATTCGTCGAAGTGCTGCGTCATCAGGCGACGGTTTTAGCCGAGGCGGTTGAACGAGTCGATGAGATTGATTTAGACCGTGCTCAACAGGCGGAAGCGCGTGCCCGGCAACGTTTGGAATCCAGCGGTCAGAAGCTTGATATAGACCGTGCGAAGGCCTCCCTTGATCGTGCGTTGAATCGGATTAAAGCATCCCATTTGTTTTCAGAATAATTTACCGGGTATACTGATCAGGGAGATGGTTGGAAAATATGCCTTTACGCCTGGTATTTTTTAATTATGTTTTTTCTTGACAAAGCTATAGACATCAGGTTATAATGCGAAATATTCTCGCTCGAGAGAGCATTATGGCCGGATATACCTTTTTTGTAAAAAATCCACTGGCCTGTATATCTTGGTTTTCAACCATCCATTGATGATAATGGCCTATAGGGTCCCGGCTAATAAAGACCTCTCTCCAAAAAATCGACGAATCATTCCAAAACAGACATTTTTATTCAAAATAAATCTTTGAAAGAACAGGCCTATCCGATACCAACTGATGTTAAAAATCGCACCTTATTTCATGTTAAACGACTTCTATATCAGTTGTGTACTTGATTAAAAATCTAAGGATCGTAAAAGTTGAAGAAGGAGGAGATCTATGAAACAAGTATTTTATATAATCGTCGCAAGCTTGGTGATTGGTCTTCCTATTGAGCACGCCACAGGAATTACAACTTACGGTGGTAATGGGCTGGTACGTGTTCAGTCTGCTAACAATGTGTACCGTGGGCAATTGTGGGGAACAATCAATATGGACTATACGCAAAGCAGTGGTGCCTTCACGTTTCGAGATGGGACAGGTGCGATTAATGTATTATATGGTGTCCGCCATTATTTTGAGATTGGCCTTAGTCAAACGCTCTATCAAGATCGCGCTTTTGGAGCCCTCGGCCCGGCGATCGGCCCGCTTCGTGTCAGTTTGAAAGGCGCTTTGCCGACCAGTGCACCGTCCGCCATTAATCTTGGTGCCCAGATCTTGTTTTCGATCCCGATAGGTGCTGCTTCAAATGTTGAATGGGAGAGCTATACTGCACCCAGCACATCTATCGGCGGTATGATTATTCTGTCTTATGATTCCAATCCGATAGATCTGAATCGCTCAAGACGCTTGCATATAAATGCGGGCTTTATATACCAC
>Ga0066376_10001065_pt1 | contig 26649 bp, 23 predicted proteins | sample Knorr_S15_td_Bot_FD_77009 | JGI IMG/M metagenome (GOLD analysis project Ga0066376, IMG submission 77009) | Marine microbial communities from Southern Atlantic Ocean transect - Knorr_S15_td_Bottom_ad_5009_LV_A | ecosystem: Environmental > Aquatic > Marine > Oceanic | place: Southern Atlantic... | reverse complement strand
TGGAAGAGAGCGTCCGCGAGGCAGCCTTTTCCCTGGACGAGGAACAGCACAATCTACTTGAGGAGCGGTTCCACGACGTGGAGACAGCCCTTAAAGAGGTCCTCGGCGAGCAGAAAGTGACCGCGCGCACGATCCGCCACATCCACAGCCGCCTCTTGGGGGGTCCGCATACTGGAGTTGGACCACTTTGAGAACGAAGAGGCCTTTATCATCCCCTTGGTGGCAAATGAAGTAGACGACGCCGGGCAGCTTTCTCTGGTCCGGCGGCTGCTCATTGACGACTCCGCAGATGACCCACGCTGGATCATCGACTGGGTGTACTCCGAACTGGACGAGGCGGACCAGTCCCTATTGAAAGGCCTCGAAAGCCGGTTTCAAGGCGCGGTCGCCCAGCCCGCCTAGAACAGAAAAGTCCGGCAGCTCATAGAAAAGAAAAGGCCGCGAGTTAGACGCGGCCTTTTCTTTTGCGGCAAACATGTCTAGTGAAGGGATTAATCTAACGGATGGCCGGCGCCCGTAGGGGCGGGTTTCCAACCCGCCCTGTTTTGCGTTAACCGCGCTCCAACCGCCATGGTTCTCACAGGCCGGCCAACTTATTTGCAGCCTGTTGAAAATTACAACCGCCGTGGCGCAGTAAAAGGGCAGGTTGGAAACCTGCCCCTACGTAGTTACCGGCTTAAAACTTTCAGGGCTAGACCAGAACGGGCTCCGTGTTCTTGCGGTAGATCTGGAAGCGGTGGCGGGTGGTGTCGGCGATTATCACCCGGTTGTTCCGCCCCATCCTCACGGCGCAGGGCGCCCACAGCACACGCTCGGGGGTGAAGTTCTGGATGGTGTTGCGCTGCCGGATCATGTCGGGATTGGACCTGAGCTTGGCGATGCCCATTTTTGAGAGATGGCCGTCTCCGGTGAACTCGGTGATGAACCGGCCCTCTGGAGTCAGCACCTGTACCCGATTGTTCAGCCAGTCGGCGATGTAGATGTCTCCGTCCTGGTCAACACAGACGCCGGTGGGGCGGTTGAACTGGCCGACCGGAGCATCGGAGTAGGTGATTCCGCCCTTAACTCGGGCGTTGTAGCAGTCTCCGCCGGTGCCCGGAGTGCCAAAGCTAGCGAGCCATTTGCCTTCTGAGGTGAATGACTGGACCCGGTCGTTGCGCCAATCGGCGACAAAGATATTATCCTCGCCGTCCAGGCACATCCCCCAGGGCAGATTGAACTCTCCGTCGGCAGAACCGGCGGTCCCGAACTTCGCCAGGAACTTGCCGTCCAGGCTGAACTTCTGGACCCGGTTGTTGCGGCTGTCCACGATGTACAGCGTATCGTCCTGGCCGACTGCGATGCCGGCAGGGCGGTTCAACTCGCCGTCCGCGGAGCCGTGAGTCCCCCAGTGGGTGATGTACTCGCCGTCGCGGTCGTATTTGGTGACTCGGTTCAGCCACTCGTCGGTGATGTAGACGTTGGTGTCTTTGTCTAGGGCGATGCCCATGGGCCAGATGAATTGGCCCTTGCCCTCGCCGTGGGAACCGAAGGTGCTGATGTATTCTTCGCCGTCTTCTCCCAGCCGCATGATCGTCAGGCGGGTGCCGTCGGGCCGGTCCTCGCGGCCCCGGTTAACGATGTAGGCAAGGTCGTCTGAAGTCATGGCGAAGTCGACCGGATAGCGCACTCCGGCGCCCACATGCTCGGCGCGGGCCGCCGTGGACTCGTAGGTGAAGGTCCGGTCGTTTATGCCGAGAAATACGCTGGCCATGGAATTACCTCTTGAGTGTTGATGGGGTTTGTGGAAGGACCTAGATGGTGCGGGAGGGCACCGCGTAATCTTTCAGCTTGTTGTAAATCTGAATCCGCTGACGCTGGGTATCGGCGACGATCAGCCGGTCATGGACCGCGTCGAAGACCAGGTCGTTGGGCATGGACAGCCGCCATTCCACCCGGGGGTCCTTGACCTCGCGGCGGCGTCTGACGGCGTCGGGGTTGGCCTCGACAGTCATCTTAGCCCAATGTGACAGCTCGCGGGCGTCTCCCAGCAGGGTGGTCACGAACCGGCCGTCCGCCGCAAATACTTGGACCCGGTTGTTGGACCAGTCGCAGATATATACGTCGCCTTCGGGGTCCACGGCCACGCCGGAGGGGCGTCCAAGCTCGCCTCGGCCCGTGCCGGGGCTTCCGAACGACGCCACGAATGCGCCCTCCGGAGTGAACTTCTGCACCCGGTGGTTCATGTGGTCGGCCACGTAGATGCAGCCGTCCGAGTCGGATGCGATTCCCCACGGTGAGTCGAGCTGGCCCTCGCCGCTACCTAGCTCGCCAAAGGTGGCCAGATGGGCCCCGTCCTTGGTCAGTTTCTGCACCCGGTGGTTTCGGGTGTCGACGATATAGATGTCATCTTGTGGGTCGATGAGGATGCCCGAAGGGCCGTCGAATTCGCCCTCTCCGGCCCCTGACTCGCCCCAGCATTTCAGGAACTTACCTTCGCTATCGAAGACTGAGATGCGGTTCAGCCATTCGTCGGTCACGTAGACCATTCCCTGGCTGTCCACGGCAACCCCGGCCGGCCAGATGACCTTTCCAGGGACTTCGCCGTAGGTGCTGAATTCCGTTATCAGCTCTTCTTCTCCCGACACCAGGCCGGGTTTGACCTTGCTGACGCGAACGCCCAGGGCCGTGCGGTTCCAATGGACGTTGGGAATCATCTCGAAGCCGCGGCTGATGACGTAAACGGCGTCAGCGTCGGCCCCGGTGCCCGTCGCGATGGCGCAGGGGTGCCTGAACCCGGTCCCCGAGGCTGCCGACCGGCCAACGGCGTGGCTGAAATCGTATACCCGGCCTGCTGCGATCTGCGTTTGCATATCTTTATCCTTGTCCCGAATCGTTACTTCCAGGTGAGGTTGAAGATTACCGTACGGCCCCCATCTCCGACCTCGTCGAGAGTCTCGACTCTGCCGGACCTAATCTTCCCCCGTTGCGACGGGGAAAGGGACAATTCCCTCTCCCTCAGGGAGAGGGTTAGGGTGAGGGCGCTGTTTGGCGTTAATAATTTCTTTCTAAAGGAACCGAGGCGCCTCGAAATTTCCTTTGACTATAGGCTTGGCGTCGAGGCCAAGCCAGTCTTCCAATATCGTGGTGTACAGGCCCCGGAAGTCCATGTTGGGCACCAGGTCTCCCTGTTGGAGGTCTTCGGCCTTTCTGGAGGGGTACTCGCCGTACTGCCCGCCCTTGATGGCGTCGCCGATGACGAACGCAGCCCCGGCGGCCCCGTGGTCGGTGCCGGAGCCGTTGTCGCGGACCCGCCGGCCGAATTCGGAGAACATCAACACGATCACGTTGTCCGCGGCGTCGTGCTCCCGGAGGTCGGCGTAGAAGTCGTCCAGGGCCTGGGAGACATCGGTCCACAGGGTGGCGTGCATCCCATTTTGATTGGCGTGGCTATCGAAGCTGCCGTGGTCGCAGTAGAAGATGCGAGTCCCCAGCCCGGCCAGGTGGACCTGGGCGATGCCCCTCAGCTTCTTGGCGATGGTCGTCTCCGCGTACTCGATTGTGGATGAGTAGTTCTCGGGGGCGGCCTTCAGGATGTCGGCGCCCTTCATGGCTTCGAGTCCGGTCTGGCCAAGGTACTCGGTTACCACATCGTTCCCCATCTCGGGTGCGTACATGCGGGAGAAGCGGTCCAGGATCTGTTCCCGTTGCTTCTCGCCCGAGATGCCCGTGAGCAGCCCATAGGAGTCCAGGTCGTCAACACAGGCCACCGGCACGCCGGGCAGGACCAGGGCCCGGAACAGGCTGGGCCCGAAACTGACGGTGGTCACGATGTTCTCTTTGTTGGGGTCGATGTCGCGGGTGGCCAGTCCCAGCCAGCCCTCGGTGCCCAGGGTCTCCGGCTCGCAGGTGTGCCAGATGTCCATGGAGCGGAAATGGGAGCGGGGGGAGTCTGGGTAGCCGACGCCGTGGATGACGGCCATCTTGCCCTGGTCGTACATACCCTTGAGTGGCCCCATGGCCGGGTTCAGGCCAACGTTTCCGTCAATGGCCAATACCTTGTCTTCAGGGATGGCCACTGCCTTACGGGCGTCGTGGTATAGACCGTCGGTATAGGGGACCACCGTGTTCAGGTAGTCGTTCCCGCCGGAAAGCTGTAGAACCACCAGGACCGGGTCTTTCTTGTTGGTAGCCATTGCTTTCTCCTTAAATCCGCCAAACTAGGAACCCGCCAAACTTAGCAGTATTGGAATTCTTTGACCGACGCGATCAGTTGGAGCAGTTCTCCCACCCTCGCGGTTGAGGCCTCTGTTTCATAATCGTTGTCCCAAGTCAGTTCGCCGCGTTGAGAAACGTGCTCCACCAACTGTTGTAGGGTTGCCGCGCCCGCCTTGACCGGCCCAACCAGTTCCAGGCACCGATCCACCAGTTCTTCGGGACCCAGGTTGCCTTGGGCTTGCAGCCGGCCGATGATCTTCCGGACTCCGGGCCTGCTGGTGTCGCCCAGCATGTCGGCCACGAAGTTGATCCGTTTCATCAACGAGCCGCTGTTGATCCATTCGACGCCGGTGTGCCAACCTTCCACGCTGGGCGGGTTGAGCAACTCCTGTCCCATGTAACCGGCCTGCTTGGATAGGTCGCCGATGCCTGGTCCGGGAAGTTTGTCCTGGCCCACCAGGCGGAGCGTGCCCACGACCACCTCGGCGGGACTCTTGATCTTGGCGTACCGGGCGTTCTTGAAGAAATCGGAGAGGAACAGCGCCCGCAGCACCTCACGGATGTCGTAATCGGACTCGGTGAAGGTCTTGGCCAACATCTTGATGGCCTCTGGGTCGTTGGGAGGGGTCACCGACCAAGCGGGCACCTGGGGTTCGTCGGCCACGAAGAAGTTATAGAGGTGCCGGGCGATGAACTCGGCCGTGGCCGGCTGCCGGCAGATGATGTCGATGATGTCTTCGCCGTCGAAATTCCCCGTCTCGCCCATGAAGGTCTTTTCGCCCTGGTCGTGGTCCTCTTCTTGGAACTCGAATGACCAGTCGAACCGGCTGTAGTAGTTCCGGGGCGGCACCGTGGCTATCGTCCAGCCGGTGAAGGCCCTGGAGCACTCGAAAACGTCGTCCTCGGTGTAGTTGCCCACGCCCATGCTGAAGAGTTCTAGCAGCTCGCGGCCCCAGTTCTCGTTGACGCCGGACTCGTGGTTGTCGCAGTTGTCCAGCCAGTAGATCATGGCGGGGTTCTGGGCCAGCGCCACCAGCATGTCCCGGTAGTTGCCCATGGCGTTCTCGCGGAACATGTCCACCTGGGCGATCAACTCATGCCAGTGGTCCACCTTGGACTGGCCGGTGGCGAATATCTGGTGCCAGAAGAGGACCATCTTCTCTTCCAGCGGGAGCTCGGTGTGCATCATGTCGTAGAGCCAGGCTGAGCCGCCCATGCCTGGAGAAGTGACCGGACGCCGGAAACCCGGGTGATACCGGAGGAATAGTTCCCGGTCGGCCCGCTGGCCCTGGGGGTTGAGCAATTCCTCGACGGTTGCCTCGTAACCGGCGGCGGCCCGTCTTTCCAACTCGTCGCGGTCAGCGCCAAACCCGGCGCGCCGCATCAGATGGGCCATGAGATCGACGTCTTCTTTGACTACAGTGACCATCGAATCAACTCCAGAGCGGCATGCGACCGGAAAAACGGATTATTTCAGGCGTGATTCCGGCGATCCGCCACGATATTAACTATTTCAGGTATTTTCCTTCCCGGAGGGCAGTGTGTCAACCTGATTTGTGTTCCGGTAAGCGCGTCCTAGAGCCCAGCTTCCCCGGCGGCTTTGCGCATGGTGTTCAGGTATTCGTTGCTGGCGGTCTGGATCAGGGTCTGGACGGTGCCGTGGAAGTACTGGACGCCTAAGTCTAGATACTTGGGCACCAGGTTCTCGGGGCAACTCACCCCGGCGAACCTGCCGGCCTTGCGGATGATCTCGACTCCCCGCTCCATGACCTCTTGCACCTCTGGGTGGGTCTGTTGGCCTACGTAGCCCATCGACTGGGACAGGTCGCCCGAGCCGATGAAGAACACGTCCACACCCTCGACCTGGACCATGGATTCCAAGTTCTCGATAGCTTCCACCTCTTCCAGCATCAGGCAGACCAGGGTGTTCTTGTTGGCTTCTTCCGCGTAGTCTGCGGTGGAGCCTGAAAAGCCGAAACCGGCGGGGCGGCTGCGGCTGAAGATGCCCCGGGTGCCTAGAGGGTAATACTTGACGGCCTCGACGGCGTTCTGGGCTTCTTCCGCCGTGTTCACGTGGGGGATTTGCACGCCCCAAGCGCCGCGGTCCAGGAAGGGGCAGATGAACTCCAATTCGTTGCCGATGGGCCGCACGATGGGGGCCATGCCCGTGAGCTCGGCCGCCCGGATCATGTTTTCAGCGTTCTCGACCGTGATGTCGCCATGCTCGTTGTCCAGCAGTATCCAGTCGTAGCCCAAGGACCCCAGCATCTCGACCATCGTAGCCGACGGAAATGTAAGCATCGTGCCGAAAACGGCCTTTCCGTCGTTCAGCTTCTGTTTTAGGGTATTCTCCCGCATCTAACCTCTCCAAATGAGACTACTTTTTAAAATATCGGCCAATATCACCGGGCAATGTCCCGATCAGGATTGCATCGGGAAGTCACAGGAGTATACTACGCGGCACATTGGGGAGCGGCCAGCCTGAACGAGGCTAGGGCGGCCGAGGAACCGGCCCAGTTGAAAATCGCAAATTGCGTCTATACCCACCCGTTGATATAATGATGATTATCCCGAAAGGTGATAGTTTGGGATGGTCTCGGCGGCACCTTAATTAGGCTCGATTTATTTCGATAAATGTTAGGGGGTGAGATATGTTTCCAGAAGTGACACTAACAACGCCTACTCGAGAAGACATCCAACGGATGGCTGATTGGCTAAACGACCCGGACGTAAGCACAGTCTGGTACGGGGTTGGGGACGACGGCAAACCCCTGCACACCGGTTACACTCCGGAAGCTGTGTTGGTCGGCGGCTCTGACGACTGGGACCAAGTTTTCAACGACGACAACCGCGTGATCTTCTCCGTTTACAGCGGGGACGGCGAACACATCGGCGAAGGCCAACTTACGGTTGAATGGCCGCTGCTCGAAGCCCGGGCCGACCTTCTGATAGGCCGGAAAGACCTGTGGCATCACCACTACGGCACCAGCGCGCTCATCGGCCTTTTGGACCACGCCTTCGGCCCACAGGGGCTCCACCGAGTCTGGGTCGACGTTCCCGAATACAACGAGCCGGGCCTGCAGATGGTCCAGCACGTGGGATTCGTTGTGGAAGGTCAACTACGCAAGACCCACCCCAAGAACAACGAATGGTTCGACTCCTCGATCCTCGGCCTTCTATCTGACGAATATCCGAGACGCCGCGCCAAGCTGATGGAGACCGCGGCCGCCTAGTCTCTGGATAAACCTCCGCCGCTTATATGGACAGGCCAGGCAATGTGAAATTCGGAGGGACCTGTAATGCCAGTAATCACCATTAACGGCCCCATTGGATGCGGGGCAGTAACCATCGGCCAGATGGTCGCCGAACAGATGAACCTGAATTTCGTAGACCGCCTGTTTTTCACCGAGGCGGCGCGAATCGTCGGCACTCCAGTGGGCACCCTCATCGCCAAGGAACAACGGGTAGACCGGTTCCGCGACCGCCTGGGCCGGTTCGTTCAGACCATGCTGGAGCGCTCCGCGATGTCGGGCGTGAGCGGCGAACCGTATTTCGGCCGGGGCATCGAGAACCTGCCCCCCGAGACCTACATGGACCTCACGGGCGAGGGCGGCGGCGTGGCCCAGAAACTGGACGACAAGGTCTTCATCGAAGCCATGAACAAGGTGGCCTATGACCTCCACGAGAAAGGCGACGCCGTGATTATCGGGCGTGGAGCCAACCATATCCTGGCCGATGCATCGCACACGCTTCACGTGGGTCTGCTGGCTCCCATGGAAGTGCGGATCCAGACGCTGATGGACCGGGAGCACTTCGACCGGGAAGAGGCGGAGATTCACGTGGATGAACTGGAACGGGCCAGAGAGGACTTCATGCAGAAATTCTGGAAGGTCCATCCCAACGAGGCGGGGCACTACCACATGATGTTGAACATGGGCAAGATGTCCCCCAAGACCGCGGCAGAGGTGATTGCCCACGCGGCAGGCGACCTGACTTCTTGACCTTAGGCTGATCAATCTGGATACTGAATATAGGGGAACGGGTGCCGCCGGTTCCCCTATATTTATCTCGGCCGGACCCTAAACCTCTTGAAGAATCACCCTCAGAACGGCGGTCAATAGTTGTTTCCTTTTTCCGACGCCAGCATCCGACACCGGACATTCCCTTACGTAAACGCAGGTCTCATTGGCATCAGCGTTCTGGTGTTCCTCTATGAGATGTCGGTGAGCGGCGGTGGAGTCCTGACTGGAGGCGGCGGACTGAAGCTGGACCTCTTTTTCTTCAAATGGGGATTCATTGCCCAGGAACTGACCTCCGGAGAAGCCTTTCAAGGTCTGAACACGCCGTTTGGCCGCGCCGATATCGAGACGCCGGTCCATACTGTGTTCACCATCTTCAGTTCCATGTTCATCCACGGTGGCTTCATGCATCTGGCCGGCAACATGATGTTCCTCTGGGTGTTTGGCGACAACATCGAAGACCGGCTGGGCCACGTTAAGTATCTGGTGTTTTATCTGGTGGCTGGTGTGGCTGCCACATTGAGCCAGTGGATGATCGACACCAACTCGCAGGTGCCGTTGATCGGGGCCAGTGGAGCCATTTCGGGGGTGTTGGGCGCCTATCTCATCATATACCCCAACAACAAGATAAAGGCCCTGATCATCTTCTACCTGATCACGGTGGTGGAGATGCGGGCCATGTGGCTGCTGGGGGGTTGGTTCGTCTGGCAGTTGATACAGGGAAGTATGTCCATTGGGCTATCGGACACCGTGAGTGTGGCTTTCTTCGCTCACATCGGTGGCTTCGTGGCCGGCATGGCGCTGGCGGCGGCGTACAAGCTGGTCTTAAGAGAACCCCTGTTGCCGCGAAGTACCCGCGTAGAGCCATGGGACCGCTGGTACCAAGCCGGGCGTGGCAAGGACTGACCCGGGTCAAGAAGCCAGTCCATTTTTCGTACCGTTCGTCCTGAGTTTATCGAAGGATGGCCAGCAAACCGTGGTTGATGTCTGGCAGGTGGTTCGACGGGCTCACCACGAACGAATCACGAGAAGACTTTAAGGGAAAATCCCATCTCCCGTCCTTCCGCGGAAGGAGGAGAGGGCAATGGTTGCCAACAAGTCATCCAACACCCGCCAGTCAGACTTGCCTGGAATCCTGTTTTCGCAAAAATGACCAGGAAAATCCCCTCTCCCGCGCACGGGAGAGGGCTAGGGTGAGGGCGATGGTTGCCAACAAGTCATCTAACGCCCGCGAGTCTGGTTTGTCTGGATTCTTGCCTTCGCAGGAATGACGAAATAGCCGCCTATTCCCCGCCGGTCTCTGAGGGGTAGCCCCGCTCGTTCCAGGCGGGTGTGCCGGCTTCGTCAACCACTTGCACGTTGTCCCGGCCGTCCCTCTGCAGGATGCTGCCGGCGGTGGTGGCCCGCATCCCGGCGGCGCACACGGTCACCAACGGAAGCTCCCTGGGCAGCCCGTCCAGGTGTTCTTGCAACTCTCCCAGCTCGATGTTCAACGCGCCTGTGATATGGCCCATGTCGTACTCGCTGCGCTGGCGGACATCGATAACCATGGGCGCGACCGGCAGGTCCTGGGCTTGTTTTAGGTCGTCCAAGGCCAACCGCTTCGACTCTTCGATGGGCAGGCCGGCCGACTTCCAAGCGTCGATGCCCCCCGACAAGAAGCCGTGGACCCGGTCGAACCCGATGCGGATTAACTGCCGCATCATGTCGTCGTGGTGGCCGGAGTCGGCGGAAAGGAGCACCAGAGGCTGTCCCCAAGGCACCACCCAGCCAACCCAGGTGGCCATGGCGTTGCCGTGCGGGATGGCGAAGGAGTCCGGCACGTGTCCCAGGTTGAAATCGCGCTTCGGCCGGGCGTCGATCAAGATGGCATCGTTGTCCAGATGGTTGCGCACGGAGAGGGCGGTCAAAGAAGCCAAACGGGGCACGCCGCCCAGGATGTCCGGGCCTCTGCGGTTGATGTCGGCCATGTACTTGTAGTAGCTGGGGTATGAACCTAGGCCGGTGAGGGCGAATTTGACGAAGCTGGTTTCCTCGGCCTCAGCGGCAAAGGGGTTGGTTAGCCGCTCGTGGGCGATGGTGCTGGGTATCTCCCCTCCACCGGACGCCGCCGAACAGAACGAGCCGCCGCCGTGGGTCGGATAGACCTCGACCTCATCGGGCAGCTTCAGCAGCTTCTCGTGGATGGTGTTGTGCAGCCAGCGGGCCAAGAACGGGGCGACCTTGGAGCCAAGCAGATCGACGCGGGCCGCGCCGCCCAGCAAAAGGGCGCCGCCGGTGAAGACCATCTTCGGCTGGCCCTGCTCCTCCACCATGAACGAGACGCTCTCCGGGGTATGGCCGGGCGTGTGGATGACCCGGACTTGGAACTCGCCCAGGTCGAACTCATCTCCCTCTTGAAGCCGGACCGACGGGAACAGGAGGCCGCCGGACGCGCTGGCAGCCGGTCTGGTCGGCCAACTCCCTGGCGCCGGAAACGAAGTCGTTGTGGACGTGGGTCTCAAAGGCGTAGACGATCCGCGTCCCGTGGTTGGCCGCGATCTGTACGTACTGGTCCACGTCCCGGGCCGGGTCGATGACGATGCACCGTCCCGACTGCTCGGAGCCGACCCCGTAGCTGTTGTTGGACAGGCTCTCGATCCTCACTGTTTCAACGAACATGCTGGTCCACCTCAATCAACGTACTGAATCCTGAGAGTATGGGTAATTATATTACGCCGATAAAAAAACGCCGGAGATCCGGCCTCCGGCGGTTCAAGCTAACCTGCTCTCCGCTAGGACTTTCTAACGGTGATCGGAACGGAATGGATGGAGTTGACCTGGTAGCCCCGGAAGTTCCAGGTGGCCAACATGGGCTGCACGTTGCCCTTGCTGTCGGTAGCCCGGCAGCGAAGCAGGGAGTGTCCCAGGTTATTGGCCTCCCAGTCGATCTCCCAATGCTGCCAGGAGTAGTTGCCGTTGGGCTTTTCCAGCTTGGCCTCACGCCAACTGCGGTCGTCGTCAGTGCTGACCTCAACCTTGGTGATATGACCGTCGCCGGACCAAGCCACACCATTGATGGTGTGCGGGCCGGGCTCAAGGACATTGCCTCTACACGGCGAGCTGATGAGCGATTTCACCTTCAGCGTCGAGACGCGCTCGATCTTAGCGTCCGACTTGCCGTCAGTGGCGGGGTAAAAGCGGTAGTCCAACTCATGGAACCCGCCGTTGGGATGGTCCATTACCGTGATCTTGGTCAACCATTTGACCGATGCCATTCCGTACCAGCCGGGAATCAGCAACCGGATGGGAAATCCGTGGTCCTTGGGCAAGGGCTCTCCGTTCATCTCGTAGGCCAAGAGGGTGTCTTGGTCCAGCAATTTCTCCATCGGCACGCTCATTTCATAGGCCATTGACGTTCCCGCGGCAGGCACATTGCCGGAGTCCACGCCTATGAATAGAACATCAGTGGCTGAACTCTTAAGTGAAGCCTGCTCCAGCACGGTTTTTAAGGAAACGCCCTTCCAGCGGGAGACGCTGACCGCGCCGTTGTCCCATTGGACTCCTTCCGCCGGGGGCTGCATGGTTGAGCGGCTATTGCCGGCGCATTCCATGAGGTTGACGACCTCGTGACTGGGCATCTTGAGCAGGTCGTCGTAGGAGAGATTCAGGGGGCTGTCTACATCGCCGCCGACAGTAAGTGACCAATCGGAAGCGTTGATCTGGGGAGATGGGAAGTGGCTGCGGATGAAGTGGCCTTCATTGGGGGAAATGGGGACGTTCAGGTTTGGCAGATATACGGCTGCACAAAGGGGGTCTTCAGATAGAACATTCAGGTCGCCATCAGGGTCTGGCATAGCTGTCTCCTCATTTTGATAGGCCGGTATGAATCATCGGCCAATAGATTGATGAATCCCAAGGGGCCGGTGGGCCACGCCGTTCAATAACCGAGATGGCTGAGTTAGCGACGGTGGACGTGGCTGTGAAGCTACGGGAATCGCTGGACGGTCGACCTTGACCGTGTTAGGAGCCGCTGACGGTGCATCCATGAGCGGCGGTGGTAGCCAAAAGTATGAAGGCGATCAAAAAAGAAACAGCGAATGGCCGAGGGGCGCGTAGTCTGGGAAAGCGCATCCTTAACATCTACTCCGGTTCAGTATCGCGCAGGGACACCCAAGCGGTCGTCCCCTGCCACGCGTAAATAGCCTTTGGCAGTATATCTCAACTCGCCTTGGGCAGTACAGCACCCGATCGAGTGGGGAAAATCGACTTGTCATAACCCGTGCCAGCCTGCCTGGGTCATTGACCGGCCAGGCGTGAGCCTGCCTATGGGATTGTGATAATATACGCCAAGACTTATCTAGGATGACTAACGGCGTCGCCAGCAGCGTCAACCAGTGCCCGACGCGTCCCTGAATAATGCCTGAATATATGAAATGCAAGGAGCGAGAGAATGCTTGATTACAAGCCCAATATGGTCCTCTCCAACGAAGAATTTGATTCGGTGGGCAAGAGCCCCATCCGCCACGATGGCGCCGACAAGGTAACCGGGCGCGCCAGATACGGCGCCGACAACAACATGCCCGGCATGCTTTACGGGAAGATACTGCGCAGCCCTCACGCCCACGCGATCATCAAGTCTGTGGACGCCAGCGCCGCCGAGGCGCTCACCGGGGTGCACGCGGTAGTAACCTCCGCCGATTGGCCGGAGACTTCAATGAAGCTCACCGACCTGGCTGAGGGCTCCATCCATAACCTGGGTTTCTTGAGCATGAACATCCTGGCCAGGGGCAAGGCGCTGTACAAAGGCCATCCCATCGCCGCCGTGGCGGCGGTCAACGCTCACCTGGCTGAACAGGCATTGGCCTTGATCAAGGTGGAGTATGAAGTCCTGAAGCCGGTCCTAACCGCCGCGGAAGCCATGGCCAAGGACGCTCCCATCTTGCATGACCGTCTCGCCGCGGTATCCAGCCCAGCCCTGCGCCCCGGTGGACTGCTGGAAGATGACGCCGAAAGCATGCAGACCAATATCTCCAACCAGTTTGAATTCAGTCTGGGCGACCTTGAACAGGGTTTCAAAGACGCCGACATAATCGTTGAGAAAGAGACCACCACCCAGGCCGTGCACCAGGGCTACATCGAGCCCCAAGCCGGTGTGGCCCATTGGCAGGCAGACGGCAAAGTGACCGTTTGGTCCAGCAGTCAGGGGCAGTTCACCGTCCGTGACCAGACCGCCCGTTTCCTGGGCATCCCGGTTGGCCAAGTCAAAGCCATTCCCATGGAGATCGGCGGAGGCTTCGGCGCCAAGGGCATCACCTACGTTGAGCCTGTGGCGGCCCTCCTGTCCCGCAAGTCGGGCCGGCCGGTCAAGATCCAATTGACCCGGACCGAAGTCTTTGAGGGCACCGGCCCCACCTCCGGCACCCAGGTCAAGGTTAAGGTGGGTGTAACCAAAGACGGCAAGATCGTCGCCGCTGAGGCGGAATTGGTCTACGAAGCAGGCGCATTCCCCGGCTCGCCGGTCGGCGCCGCCATCCAGTGCATGATGGGCCAATATGACATCCCCAACGCCCATCTGAAGGCGATCGACGTAGTCATCAACCGGCCCAAGGCCGCGGCATACCGGGCGCCGGGCGCCCCGGCCGCCGCATTCTGCATGGAAACAGCGCTTGATGAGCTGGCCGAGAAGCTGGAGATGGACCCCCTGGAATTCCGCCTGATGAATAGCGGCAAAGAGGGTTCCCGCCGGGTTACCGGTCCGGTCAACCCATTGGTCGGTTACATCGAGACCCTGCAGGCCGCCAAAGACCACCAGCACTACAACACCAAACTGGACGGCAAGATGCGAGGACGCGGCGTCGCCTCCGGTTTCTGGGGCAACAACTCCGGACCTGCTTCGGCGGTGGCCGTGGTCAACTCCGACGGCACTGTCAGTTTGACCGAGGGCTCACCGGACATCGGCGGCAGCCGTGTGGCGATGGCCATCCACGTTGCCGAGGTCCTGAATATCCCAGTTGAGGACATCAAGCCCCAAGTTGGCGACACCGACTCCATCGGCTTCACTTCCAACACAGGCGGTAGCAGCGTCACATTCAAGACGGGCTGGGCCTGCTACAACGCCGCTCAGAGTGTGAAAGAACAGATGGTAATGCGGGCTGCCAAGATTTGGGAGATCCCGGAAGAGGACGTTGAATACAAAGAAGCGGTCCTCCAGCACAAATCCGACCCCGAACTGAAGTTGACCTTCAAACAGATCGCCGCGCGGATGATTCCCACCGGCGGTCCCATAGTCGGCTCATCGGGCGTGAACCCCCCCGGCCCCGGCCCATCCATCGCCGTCCACGTCGTGGACGTTGAAGTGGACCCGGAGACCGGCAAGGTGGACATCCTGCGCTACACCGCCGTTCAGGACGCCGGCAAAGCCATCCACCCGGCATACGTTGAAGGCCAGATTCAGGGCGGCGCGGTCCAGGGCATCGGCTGGGCGCTGAACGAAGAGTACGTGTACAACGACAGCGGCGTCATGCTGAACAGCAGCTTCTTGGACTATCGGATGCCCACGTCGCTGGACCTGCCTATGATCGACACCGTCATCGTGGAGATCGCCAACCCCAACCACCCTTACGGTGTCAGGGGCGTCGGCGAGGTGCCCATAGTGCCTCCGATGGCCGCCATTTCCAACGCCATCTACGACGCCATCGGCATTCGCATGAACGACCTGCCCATGTCTCCGGACAAGATTCTGGAGGCGCTCTGGGCCAAAGAGGGCAAGTAAACAGCGATGGCGGAGATATGGATCCCGCCAAAGCTGCAGCAACTGACCGGCGGTAATCAGCAGGTCCAGGTTGAAGGCACAACCGTGCGCCGGTTGATCAACAACCTGGAAGCGCAGTATCCGGGTATCAAGGAATTCCTTGTCGACGAGATGGAGGATGACCTGATTGCCGGTATCGCGGTGATAATCGACGGCGAAGTAAGCCAGTTGGGCATGCTGGAGAAGGTGTCGGAAAACGCCGAAGTTCACTTCCTCCCCGCCATTGGCGGTGGCTGCCTCGGCCAGTCCTAACCCCAGGCCAACTGATACCAAGCAGATATGTGGCGGGGCCAGCGGAAACGCCGGCCCCGCCATTTGATTTTCGCGCAGAGACCGCCATTCTCCGTCACCCCGAGTGAAGCGAGGGGTCTCTTTGCTGTTGGGCAAGGTAGGTTGAGTAGCAACGAGATTTCTTCCCGACCAGTCGGGAACGCCTCGGGATGACAGTGTTAAAGTGATGTCCTGTTGAGCCTATCAGTCCAATCAAATCGGAGGTTCAGACCATGACTCAGAACGAGCCGATCAGAGTACGGCCCAAATTCAGCCCTCAATCACAACGGGAAGTGCGCCGCAACACCCCCTTGCGACAGGCACGGACCTGCTACGGGCACCTGGCCGGCGTGGCCGGAGTGGCGCTCATGGACGAGATGCTGGGGCTGAAATGGCTTGAAGAAGGTCAACAACCAGTTTCCGGCAACAGAGTCGGTTACGAGCTAACCACTAAAGGTCTTCTGGCCATGGACGAGATGGGAGTGGACCTGTTAGTTGCCGCCAAGTCCACCGGCATCTTCGCCTTTGGCTGTTTGGACTGGACCGAGCCTGGTCTCCATCTGGGCGGTTCTTTGGGCCGCGCCGTCACCGCATGCCTCGCGGAGCGCGGTCTGGTGGGCCGGACGCCTGGGACCAGGGAAGTCACGCTTCAAAGCAGTCCTAACTCCTGGCTGACCTAGCAAAAGGTTGGACGGCGGCGCCTCCCGCCGTTAGAATACCCGTGCCTGCGACCGGCCCGCTATGCCGGACCAACCAAACGGACTGATTTGCCGGACTAATCTTACGGAGGGGCCTATGCCGGACCAACTCACCGATTCCCAGCGTAAATGGTACGACCTAGCCGCCACGCACGCTGACGACTTCGCCCTGCGGGCGGCCCAGCACGACGAAGAAAACAGCTATCCCTTTGAGAACATGGCGGCCCTCCGGGAATCGGGCTACACCTCAATGCCCATCCCCGCCGACATGGGCGGCGGCGGAGCTTCCCTCCTCGAGGTCTGCATCGCGCAGAACCGGTTGGCCCAGGGCGATGGCGCCACAGCCTTGGCCGTGAACATGCACTTCGGCCTGCCCTACGTCATGTGCGACCTGATCAAGGCGGGCGACGACCATCCCCGGCCCCTTCTGGAGAAGATCGCCGCCGAGAAGCTGATGGTCTTCGCCGCGGTCACCGACCCGCAGGTCGATTCGCTGAAGGGCGTTACCGGCTTGGGCTACACCACCGTCAAGGCGACTAAGACCGACGGCGGCTTCCTGATCAATGGCCGCAAGGCCTTCGCCACCAACAGCCCCGGCGGAGACCTTTTCGCCAGCACCGCCATCTACGACGACCCGGACGAAGGTGAGGTCGCGCTGATCTTCATCATTCCCCCGGACACTGAAGGCCTGACTTGCCTGAACGACTGGAACACCATGGGCATGCGGGCCAGTCAGAGCCATAGCTGGACGCTGGAGAACGTTTTCGTATCTGAAGAGGGCGTGATCAAGCATAAGCCCTGGGTCTGGGACCAGTTCGCCAGGGGTCTATGGGCCTGGCACGGCGGGAGCTTTGCCAGCATCTACCTGGGAATCGCCAAGGCCGCCAGAGACTTCGCCATCGAACAGACCAAGGGCCGGTCCCGGATTCCTTTCAAGCACCCTGAAAGCTACTACCCCGGCCACCAGTTCCTGGCCGCGGAGATGGACATCACCCTGAATGCGGCCTGGACGTTCCAAAAGAGTATCGCTGAGCGTCTGGACGGCGAGAACGCGAGGGATGACGCCACTCTGATGGAGGCTATTGGCATGCAGTATTTCTGCATGAGAGCAGCCCAGGACGTGGTCAACAAGGCGGTCGACATGGTCGGCGGCGCGGCCCTGGCCAAAGGACGGCCATTGGAGCGTTACTACCGGGACGTGCGCGCTGGGACCATGCACCCCGTCGGCGGGTTCGATGCCTTAGAGATGATCGGCAAACACGCCTTTGGTCTGCCGTTCGATGTGGAGCCCAGATACGTCTAGCCTGGTCGTTTAAGCCGATCAAGCGGCAACAACCACGAAAAAAGACGAGGGAGTAGCTGACCGTGTACGTTATTGGAATCGACGTTGGTGGCACGTTCACCGACTTTGTTGTCGCCCGAGAAGGCCAGCCTCCCCGTTATTTCAAGACTGCTTCCACACCCAACGACCCGTCCGAGGGCCTCATGACGGGCCTGAACGAAGCCGCCTCCGCCCATGACCTGTCCCTGGAAAATTTTCTGGCTTCGGCCGACATGATCATCCACGGCAGCACCGTGGCCACCAACACCCTGGTGGAACGCAAGGGCGCCAAGGTCGGCCTGATTACCACCGACGGGTTCAGGGACTTGCTGGAGATGCGCGAGGGCCTGAAAGAGGACCGCTACAACCTGCGCATGACCCCCGTGGAGCCACTGGTGCCCAGATACCTGCGGGCCGAAGCGCCGGAGCGGGTGCTGTCCGACGGCAGCGTAAAATTCCCCCTGGATGAAGACGCGCTGAACGCAGCCTTGGACGGCCTGAAAGACGAGGGAGTGGAGTCTTTGGCAGTCTGCTTCCTGTTCTCTTACCTGAACTCGGCCCACGAGGACCGGGTCGGCGAGATTATAAGCGCCAAGTTCCCCGGCATGTATACGTCCCTTTCATCGCAGGTCATCCCCCAGATCAAAGAATTCGACCGCCTCAGCACCACCGTGATCAATTCCTACGTTGGCCCGGTTTTGGGCCGATACCTGGAGAACCTCCAGGAGCGGTTGACGCAGATCGACCGTTCAGGTCGTCAGGCCGGCGATTTTTTGATCATGCAGTCCAATGGCGGCGTTGCGCCCATCGAGGACTCGCGCCGGTTTGCGGTGCGCTCCATCCTGTCGGGCCCCGCCGGCGGGGTCAGCGGCGCCGCGGCCTATGGCAGACTGGTAGGTACGCCCAACATCATCGCCTTCGACATGGGTGGCACCAGCACCGACATCTCACTGATCGAGAACGGGGAACCCCACCTCAGCACCGAGAAATTCGAGGCTGGGTGGAAGATATCAGTCCCGATGATCGACATCCACACCATGGGCGCGGGCGGCGGCAGCATCGCCTCCGTGGGCAGCGGCGGCATCATGCAGGTCGGGCCTGAGAGCGCTGGCGCATTGCCTGGTCCGGCTTCCTACGGCAAGGGAGGCGACCGGCCCACAGTCACCGACGCCAACCTCGTTCTTGGCTACCTGGACCCAGGGAATTTCCTGGGCGGCAGCGCGAAACTGGAGACCTCCCTGGCCGAGAAAGCCGTGGCCGAGCACGTGGCTAAGCCGTTGAGTCTATCGATGATCGAGGCGGCTGAGGGAATCTCGACGGTGGTTTCGACGTCTATCGCCGAGGGCATCCGGCTGATGTCGGTGCAGCGCGGGGTGGACCCCCGCCGGTTCACCATGATGGCGTTCGGCGGAGCGGCCGGACTCCAGGCAGGCAAGGTGGCGAGACAGCTACAGGTGGAGAAAGTGGTCATACCCGCGGCCGCGGCTGTTTTGTCGGCCCACGGCATGCTATCAACCGACCTCAAATACGACTATTCCCGGTCTCACCCGGCCGCCCTGCTGGGCATGGACCTCGATACAGTCAAGAGCATCGTGGTAGGCATGGAGTCCGAGGGCCGCGAGAAGCTCTTGAGTCAGGGTGTTTCTGAGTCGAATATCGGAGTCTCGATCTCGGCCGACATGCGCTACCTGGACCAGATATATGAGGTCAATGTCCCGGTCCCCGACTTTGGCCAAGACACTGAATCTCTGCTTGATCAATGGGCGGAGAATTTCCACCAGCGCTACCGGGAGTTGTATTCCTACAGCCAGTCCGAGCAGGAGATACGGCTGGTGACCCTACGCGCCAGTGTGGTGGGAAGGCTGCCCAAGATGGACCCGCCGCCACTGGAGAGCGGCCCAGCCAAGCCCATCAAAGAGAAAAGCAGGCGCAACATCTACCTGGGGGGATGGGTCGAGGCGCCGGTCTACGAGATCGGGGACCTGTCTCCGGGCAGTTCGATCGACGGCCCGGCCGTCTTGGAATCGGACTTCACCACCGTGTTGGTCGAGGCTGGTGATTCGGCGGTTATCGACCCCTACGGCGGTATCGAGTTGAGAGTCTCTCTTGAGACCACGGATGCGGCTGCCGCAGCGACGGACCGCCCGGACCCGGTGACCCTGGCCGTGGTGGAGTACCGGTTGGAGTCCATCGCCCTGGAGATGACCGAGGTCATGCTGCGGACCGCCATGTCGCAGATACTGAATTCCAGCCGCGACTTCTCCACCGCTATCTTGGACGCCGATTGCCAACTGGTGGCCCAGGGTGAGGGCATCCCGGTGCACGTCAGCGCCCTGCCGGTGGCCGGCGCGGCGGTGCGGGACTACTTTGGCGACACCATGGCTGAAGGCGACCTGTTCATCTTGAACGACCCGTATTTCGGCGGCAGCCACCTCCCCGACATCACCATCATCAAACCCGTCTTTCATGAAGGGCGGCTGTTGTTCTACGGCGTGAACCGCGCCCATCACAGCGACGTTGGCGGCGGCACCCACGGCGGCTACAACCCCCGTGCCACGGAGATATTCCAGGAGGGCATCCGCATCCCGCCACTAAAGCTGTACGACAAGGGCGTCCCCAGGGACGACGTCTTGCAGATGCTCTCGGCCAACGTGCGCCAGCCCGAGAATTTCCTGGGCGACCTGAACGCCCAGATCGGCTCAACGATGATCGCCGCCCAGCGCATCGCCGAATTGCTGGAGAGCTACGGGGCCGACCGGCTTTTGGCTGCTGTGGAAGAGATTCTGTCCGCAACCGAGCGTCAGGTGCGGCAGTTCATCTCGGAGTGGCCCGACGGCGTGTACCACGGCGAGTCCCTGGTGGACGACGACGGCTTCGATAGCAAGCTGATTCCGATCCGCGCCAAGGTGACCATCTCCGGCGATTCCATGGCCATCGACCTGGGCGAGTCCAGCCCCCAGGTGACCGGGTTCATCAACAGCGCCTACGCCAACACCCGTTCACTGGCCCACGCGGCCATCATGTACGTGGCCCCGGCCAACGTGGCCAAGAATGAGGGCTCCATGCGGCCGGTTGACATAATCGCGCCCAAAGGGCTGATCGTGAACGCCAATCCGCCCGCCCCGGTGTGCATGAGCACCAACCACTGCGCCGAGGAGATAGTAGAGGCGATATTCAAAGCCCTGTCCCAAGCGGTGCCCAAAGAAGTGAATGCCGGGTTCTCCCGCCGTTTGCGCTACGCCATCACCGGCAAGGACCCGCGCACCGGCCGGCAGTTCATCTGGCACTTCTTCTTGGCCCGAGGCGGCGGCGGAGCCACGTATGGGTATGACGGTTGGCCTGGTGTCGGCGAGATCAACGTGGCCGGCGGCATCCGAAGTCCCAGCATCGAGGTCACCGAAGAAAGGTTCCCCTTCTTCATCCGCAGGCACGAGATGCGCCCCAACTCGGGCGGCCAGGGAGAGTGGCGCGGCGGCCTAGGCGGCATCTGCGACCTGGTTTACGAGGGAGAAGGCCCGGCGCTGCTGAACACCGCCGGCGACGGCATAGTGGTCCCACCCTTCGGCCTATTCGGAGGCGAGAACGGCCTCCCCCACGACTACATGATCCTATCCAACGGCTCGGAACGGCCCCTAGGTTCCAAAGAGACCGAGGTAGTAGTCAACCCCGGCGACCATGTCTATTGCTTATCTTCCGGAGGCGGCGGCTACGGCAAGCCGTCAGACCGCAGCCAAGCGGCGGATGAGTGGGATAGGCGAAACGGGTACGTGGATTAGGCGCCTAAGACTGGACTGCTTCCTGAAACCGGTCCCGTATCTCCTCAGGCGTGTGGGAGACCCGCGGGATGCCCTCGATCGGGGCGATGCCGCATTTGACCAAGATGAGACTTAGTTGGCTGCCTTGTTTGGCTTCCGATAGGGCGGCCTCCAATTCCTCGATGTCATCGACACGGCGTGTCCAGGGATAACCGGCTGCGGCGGCGGTCTGGGCCAGGTCGAACTTCGAACTGATGGACGGTTGGCCGCCGGTGGACTCGTAGGCCTCGTTGTCCAGGATGATGTGGACCAGGTTGGATGGCGCTTCCGAGGCGATGAGCGGCAGCGTGCCCAAGTTCATCATCGCGCTACCGTCGCCCTCCAGCACGAATACCCGTTTGTGGGGAGCCTGAATCGCCAATCCCAAGCTCATGGCCGAAGCCAGCCCCATGGACCCGATCATGTAGAAGTTTCCGGGGCGGTCGTCCAGGGTGAACAGCTCTCGGGAGATCATTCCTGTGGTGCTGATCAGCAGGTCGGCGTCTTGGACGTGCGACAAGACCTGCTCGATGGCCTGGTAGCGCGCGATCAAGAGATCACCCCGGCGCGGACCAGCAGCGCCCCTGGTATAGAACGCTCTTTGATGTTGGCCAAAAGCCGGTCCAACGCTGAGTCCAGGTTATCGGGCTCAAGAATCTCGTAAGGGACCTCCAGCAGGTCGAAGAACTGGGGGGTCTTGGCGCCCATGATCCAGTGTTCCGGGGCGTCGTTGGGCGGTCCGCCGTAGCCGCGCCAGCCCACGACCAGCAATGCTGGAATCTTGTACATCAGGTTGAAGGACGTTAGGGAGTTGATGAGGTTGCCCACCCCGGAGTTCTGCATGATCACCCCGCCCAGCCCGCCCGGCTTGCCCGGTTTTCCAACAAAATAGGTGGCGCTGGCGATGCCCAATGCCACGTCCTCACGCACCGCCGGCACGTAGCGGATGTCCGGGTCATTGACCATGACGTTGTAGGCGCCTTGGAAGGTGGAATCGGGGACGCCGGAGAAGAAATTTAGCCCCCGTGCCTTCAACGCTGCCCAGAATTCGTGGGCGTCCATGGCCGCTCCTTGGATAGTGAATCAGGCCAGCCTAACATATCTGGGGCGGTCGTTTGACAGGCCCATTTGGAGGGGATAACATAAAGTAAGTAAACCCACCCCCCAGGGGGTATGGGTTTGGGAGGAACCACGATGTTTCCTGAAGTTAAACAAGACGCACTCAAGCGCATGAGCTATATCGAAGGTCACCTTTCCGGTATCAGGAAAATGCTGGAAGAGGACAAATACTGCGTCGACGTCCTGAAGCAGACCTACGCCGTGCGCCGGGCCATCGAGAAGATGGAGAGCCTGCTGCTGGAAGGACACCTGAAGTCCTGCGTGGTGGAAGGCATCCAGTCAGGGCGCGCCGAAGAGATCGTCGAAGAGCTCAAAGACCTGTACATCCTGTCCAACAAGTGAAGCTGAACAAACCGCTCATCCTGAGCCCGTCGAAGGGCCGCACAAGCCATGCCTATTGTGGAAATCGGTTGCCCTGAGCTTGTGGTTCGACAGGCTCACCATGAGCGGTCTTGGCGGCGATCAATGTTGGCAGCACGCACTAGCAATATACTGAGTTGAACGAGAGGAAAAAAGAAATGTCCGCATACCTCATCGGCGACATCAATGTCACCGACCCAGAGACCTTCGCCAAGTATGCCAGCCTGGTGCCCGCCAGCAGCGGGGCGTTCGGCGGCAAGTACCTGGTTCGCGGGCCAGACAAGTGTGAACCCGCCGAAGGCGATTGGAACCCAAAGCGCTTCGTGCTGGCCGAGTACAAAGACGTGGGCACGATCAAGGCCTGGTACTACTCGGACGAATACAAAGAGCTTACGAAGCTTCGCCAGAGCGCGTCCACCGGAACTGTGCTTGCCGCCGAGGGGGTAGAGCCCCCTGACCAAGGGAGGGAAGCTGGGAAGCCGGGGTACCTGATCGCAGACATCGAAGTTACAGATCCTAGCGCCTACGAGAATTACCGGGCTGGAGTTCCCGCGACCATTGCTGCGTTTGGTGGGAAATTTCTGGTGAGGGGCGCAACTGGCGACGTCCTTGAAGGCTCATGGACTCCCAGCCGCTTGGTAGTGCTGGAGTTCGAGAGCCTCAATCGTGCCAAAGAGTGGTACAACTCCCCGGAGTACGCCGACCTGAAAAAACTGCGCTGGAGCGCCTCCAACGGAAAGGCGATATTTGCCGAGGGCGGATAGCGTCCGGCGGCACATCTCTCACGCTTAGAGCGCATCAAATGGGCCGCGGCCTGTATTTGGAATAATAAGAATGGCTACAACAGACAAAAACATCATTAAGATCAACCTGCCCGTGGAGGGCATGACCTGCGCCGCCTGCGTGGGCCACGTGGAGAATGCTCTCCAGAGTGTGCCCGGCATGGTCGACGCCTCGGTCAATCTCGGCACGGAGAAAGCGTCAGTGGAATTCGATTCCACCGAAGTCACTATCGAGCAGATTCAGGAAGCCGTGTCCGGGGCGGGCTACAAACTTGGCACCCAGTCCGCTTCCCTGAACATCGGCGGCATGACCTGCTCCGCATGCGTTAGCCACATCGAAAAGGCCATCAGCGAAGTGCCGGGCGTCTCCCGCGTCAACGTGAATCTGGGCGTGGAAAAGGCGTCGGTGGAATTCGTGCCAGGCATGGTTGAGCTTTCTGACCTCCAAGCGGCGGTGGAAGGCGCCGGATACCGGGTTGAGGGCTTCAACGACTCGGGCGACCAGGAAAGGGAACTTGAGCGGCTCTCCAAGGTCAAAGAGATCAGGGAACTGCGCAACCGGCTGATGTTCGCCGGGACCGGCGCGATACTGCTGTTCCTCGGCACGTTCGATGCCCTGCCATGGGTCTCGAATCTCATGGGCCGGAGCTACTACCCCTTCTTGCTGTGGGCGCTGGCGACGCCGGTGCAGTTCTGGGCGGGCTCCAATTTCTATGTTTCCGGACTGGGCGCACTCAGGCACCGAACCTCCAACATGCATACCCTCATCGCCATGGGCACAACCGTCGCCTATGTCTACAGCGCCGCGGTGGTGTTGCTGAACCAATTCTCGCCTGGCGTGCTGGCCGACAACGGCATCGAGGCCAAGGTCTACTTCGATACAGCGGCCATCATCATCGCCCTGATCCTGCTGGGAAGGTTCCTGGAGGCTGGGGCGCGGGGCCGCACGTCTGAAGCCATCCGCCGGCTCATCGGACTCAGGCCCACCACGGCGCGGGTGGTGCGCAACGGCGAAGAAGTGGACATCCCCGTGGACCAAGTCGTCATCGGCGATACAGTGCTGGTGCGTCCGGGAGAGAAGATTCCGGTGGACGGCCTGGTGACCGACGGCTATTCAGCGGTGGACGAGTCCATGCTCACCGGCGAGAGCATGCCCGTGGAGAAAGTCCCCGGCCAGAAGATATTCGGGGCAACTATCAACTCCAATGGCGCACTATATTTCGAGGCCACCCAGGTGGGCGGCGCGACAGTCTTGGCCCAGATCATCCGGTTGGTGGAAGAGGCCCAAGGCTCCAAGGCGCCCATCCAGCGGCTGGCCGACCAGGTGGCATCGTACTTCGTGCCGGCGGTCATAATCGCGTCTCTGGCCGCATTCCTGTTCTGGATGCTGCTGGGCCCGGCTCCGGCGCTGACCTTCTCAACGCTGGTCCTGGTCTCGGTGCTGATCATCGCCTGCCCCTGCGCCCTGGGACTGGCCACGCCCACGGCTATCATCGTGGGCACTGGGAAGGGCGCCGAGCACGGGGTGCTGATCAAGCAAGCACAGGCCCTGGAGATCGCCCACAAGGTCGATACAGTGGTCTTGGACAAGACCGGCACCCTGACCACCGGAAAACCCGTCGTGACCGACCTGGTGCTCTCTGAAGCGGCTGGGACCTCAGAGCAAGAGCTGCTGTTCCTAGCAGCTTCCGCCGAGCGTGGCTCCGAGCATCCTCTGGGCGAGGCCATAGTCATGGAGGCCCAAAACCGCGGCCTGACTTTGGAGGCTGCCTCCGGCTTCCAGGCGATACCCGGCCGGGGCATCTCGGCCCAGGTCAACGGGCACATGGTCCGGTTTGGCAACCAGGCTTTGATGGAAGACTCGGGTGTGCCGTTGAACGGCCTGGCGGAACAGGCCTCGGCGCTGGCGTCACAGGGCAAAACGCCCATGTTCTTGGCCTATGACGACCGGGCTATGGGGCTGATCGCCGTGGCCGAGACCGTCAAACCGGAAGCAGCTGAGGGGCTGGCCAGGTTGCGGCGCATGGGCCTGGAAGTGATCATGCTGACCGGCGACAACATCCAGACCGCCCACGCCATCGCGGGACAGTTGGGCGTGGAACGGGTCGAGGCCGAGGTGCTGCCCCAAGACAAGGCCGCCGTGATCAAGCGGCTTCAGGCCGAGGGCCGTGTGGTGGCGATGGTCGGCGACGGTATCAACGACGCCCCAGCACTGGCCCAGGCGGACGTCGGTCTGGCGATGGCTAGTGGCACCGATGTCGCCATGGAGTCGGCGGACATCACCCTGATGCGGAGCGACGTCAATGGCGTGGCGACGGCATTGGACCTGAGCCGACAGACCATCCGCACCATCAAACAGAACCTTTTCTGGGCCTTCTTCTACAACGTGATGCTTATTCCGGTGGCCGCCGGCGCGCTCTACCCTGTATTCCAGGGGCTTGGGGGCGTCCCCGGCAGCCTGGACTTCTTCTTTGGACAGCAGGGGTTCTTGAATCCGGCCCTGGCCGCGTTGGCCATGGCGTTCAGCTCGGTAACCGTGGTCACCAATTCACTGAGACTGCGGGGGGCCAAGGTATAGCCTGCCCAGCGGCGGGCAACTGACAGGCAACTAGACCAGAGACAACGGAGGAGATAGAAATGGCGACAGCGATAGACCCGATCTGCCAGATGGATGTGGACACCGACAACCCGCCCGGAGGGCAGAGCGAACACGACGGCACGACCTACTACTTCTGCGCTCCCGGCTGCAAGGTGGCCTTCGACAAAGAGCCTGAGAAGTACGTGTCTGAAGCCCACGACCACGACGATCATGAGGGGCACGACCACGGCGGCCATGATGAGCACGAGGGCCACGACCATGGGGCCCATGAGGAACCTGCTGCTGATGCCGGCCACGATGACCATGATGACCATGACCACGGTTCTGGCGGCCACAGCCACGGGCACCACATGCCGGATGCGCCGGCTCAGTCCGCGTCTGCGGCCAGCAAGCCCGGATTCTTCGCCCGGTTGTTCGGCAAGAAATAAGGGCTAGGGGCTTTTCGGGGTACTAGCTCCGGAATCTGGCCGTACTCCCCAGCAATCCTTAGACAAGTCCGATTCCATCGAGACTCTCGACGTTCAGTCGGAGCTCAGGTTGAGCGGAAGGAAAGGTGTTGCTGCGCCGCCTACCGTCATTCCTGCGAAAGCAGGAATCGAGGCGAACCACGTCTGCCGGAGTTTTGATGACTTGGTGAGAGCGGGCGCCCTCACCCTAGCGCGGGAGAGGGGATTTCTCCCGTCGTTCCGGCGAAAGC
>Ga0066376_10001064_pt1 | contig 26654 bp, 21 predicted proteins | sample Knorr_S15_td_Bot_FD_77009 | JGI IMG/M metagenome (GOLD analysis project Ga0066376, IMG submission 77009) | Marine microbial communities from Southern Atlantic Ocean transect - Knorr_S15_td_Bottom_ad_5009_LV_A | ecosystem: Environmental > Aquatic > Marine > Oceanic | place: Southern Atlantic... | reverse complement strand
CTGTAGCCTCAGTCGTGTACGTGCTCCAGGCTCCTAAATTCTCAGACCAACTTGTCGCCTCTGTGGAGGATACCCCGCTCGCGAGATCTTGCCCCGCCATGATTGGACTCTGTTTTGCAATTGAAATGAGTTCCTCATCAGAAAGTGCATCGTCGGTTGAGAGTACTCCTCTCATCACTCCTAATTTCCGAATACGCCGAACCAATGCTCTCGTATCAACTCCGGTCATGCATGGAATACCTTCCTCTGACAACCAATCACTTAAGTTATTATCTGATCTGTAGTTAGATACGATTCTTGATAGTTCTTTCACCACAAACCCCGCAACTTGGGGTGCATTTGACTCCGTATCTTCATCATTCACACCAACATTGCCAATTTCAGGCGCGGTCATGATGAGAATCTGTCCAGCGTAACTCGGATCTGTTAATGCTTCTTGATAGCCTGTCATAGAAGTGTTAAAGACAACCTCACCACACACTGGATCATTACGCTGAGCGCCGAATGCTGTTCCATGCACAACAGTACCATCTTCAAGCGCTAATCTACAAACAACCTGCTTCATACGGGTATTCTACCAATTACTAAAGGTGTCTGACAGTACGGTGTCAGACACCGTTAAATGAATGCAGTACACTCGGAAGACATGGCTGGACTATTTGATGAACCTTCCGTCTCGTACGTTCAAGTTGCTGTTGAGCGCGGTGTCGATCAATTCCCAGAGGGGTTGACGTACGGTGTACCGCAGCGACTGCACCCGTTGCAAATTGGACAACTTGTGACTGTTCCACTTGGTAGGGGGAATACCCCAACACAAGCATGGGTCATTCAAACGACGACCGAATCTCCATCACTTCCTAAAGGGAAGGAAACAAAACAAGTATATGAAAAGGATCGCGATGCGATTGTGTTGCCGACCGATTTGGTTGAACTTGCACAATGGATGAGTCAATATTATTTCACACCCATTGGACCAACACTGGCAACGATGCTCCCAGGACCCGTACGCCATGGCACTGGACTTGTCACAAGGCAACTTGTTGATCTCAAGGAAAATCCTACACAGGATGTAAAAATCACTCCAAAACAACAACACGTTCTTGACATCCTTTCTGCCTTACCAAAAACAGAACGACCAATTGAACCCCGTACTTTGATGAAACTCGCAACTCTCGGAAGTCGCGGTCCAATCGATCGACTCATAGAACATGGTCAACTCACTTGCCATCATGTCACCCGAGTAGAAGCGACATGGTTTCGACAATCAGTCGATACATCGATTCCTGATCAACTCACAGATGAACAACTTGCTGCAATTGAGAACATTTCCTCTGCAATGCAAGGGTACTCATCGCATCTTTTATTTGGAGTGACGGGCTCAGGTAAAACCGAGGTGTATATTCGACTCATCGAACGAGCAATCGCTGATGGAGGGACAGCATTAGTACTTGTTCCTGAAATCTCATTAACACCTCAAACTGCTGCCCGTTTGATGGGGCGATTTCCTGATAAACGAATTGCGATTTTGCATTCCGCACTGACGAAAGCGCAGCGACATCAACAATGGTCACTGGCAGCTGATGGAAAAGCAGATATTGTCATCGGTGCACGCAGTGCAGTGTTTGCCCCAATCCCAAAAGATCAACTTCGAATCATCATTGTGGATGAGGAACACGATCATTCCTACAAACAAGATCAAGCACCTCGGTATCATGGAAGAGACGTTGCAGTACGACGGGCATGGATGTCAGATTGCCCTATTATTTTAGGGTCAGCAACACCCTCCATGGAATCTTGGTGGAATGCAACACGGCGAAATATTTCCACTCTGCACAAACTCACAAAGAGAGCCCCGGGCTTACACGCTCCCAATATTGAAATCGTAGACATGAAGTACGAACGAAAACATGGCGAAGTGGGGAACGCTGTCTTAAGCGAGAAACTTGAAAGAGCAATACACAAAACAATTGCTACCGGTGGTCAAGTTTTATTACTTTTAAATCGACGTGGTTTCGCGCCTTGGATTGCTTGTGCAAGTCGAACGTGTGGTTGGATGATGAAGTGTGAACACTGTGATACTTCCATGGTGTATCACCGAATAAAACCGCTTGAAGAAGCGGGATTTGTTCGATGCCATCACTGCTCAGCAGAACAACGCGTACCGAAGCAATGTCCAGAATGTAATAAAAAGGTCATCCAACTTGGCGCGGGTACCCAAAAAGTTGAATCTGTGTTACGAGAATCGTTACAAATCCCCTCTGAGCAAATTGCAAGACTAGATTCTGACACCATGCGTAAGTCAAGTGACTTACACGCGATGCTCGACCGATTCGGCAAAGGTGAAATTAAAATATTACTTGGTACTCAAATGATTGCTAAAGGACTCGATTTTCCAAATGTACAACTTGTTGGTGTTATCGATGCTGACACAGCAATTGACTTACCCGATTTCCGCGCGTCTGAACGAACGTACCAAATTGTGTCTCAAGTGTGTGGACGCTGCGGTAGAGGTGAGGGAACTGCAAATGCAATCATCCAAACGTTCAATCCAGAAGCAAATGCTATTATGCTCGCAAGTAAAGGCGCATATGAACAATTTGCTACCACAGAACTTTCGTTTCGACTTTCCTCTCAAGTTCCGCCCGCTTCTAGAATGGTTCGCTTTATCGTAAGAGACCGTGCATTTGAACAGGCCGCAGGTCGTGCAGATTCACTTGAAGAACGGCTTCGTTCAATTGCTGAGGATGGAATTGTCATTTCACCTGCAGCCTGCTGTGTATTACCACGTATTTCAGATCGCTTTCGCTTCGATGTCATTGTCACTGCGCCAACCTCGAAACAACTTCAATCGTTTCTTAAACGAGCAAGGAATACGGTCTCAGCAAGTAGAGATCTTGTAGTTGATATTGATCCCATTTCCATGCTTTAAACTCAACGTACATCGATTATCCTTCTGTTACGATATGACATAAATGCCGGAAAGTGGACATATACCAGTTCTCCAGAATGAAACAGCGAACCTGTTGAAACCAAGAGAACATGCTGTCATTGTTGACCTCACAGCAGGACGCGGTGGGCACGCCCGTCATCTTGCTGAAATTGCAGGACAACATGCCACGGTTGTCTTATTTGATCTCGACAAAGCCAATTTGGAGTTCGCCACCGAGCAAGTTGAGGCAACTGGAACCAAAGTCCATGCTATTCACGCGAATTTTGTCACTGTAGCCTCAGAAATGTCAGACCTTGGTCTCCAAGCAGATTGTGTTCTAGCAGATTTGGGCTTTGCTTCAAACCAAATGGATGATGCCAATCGTGGGCTTAGTTTTAGATGTAGTGGACCACTAGATATGCGACTAAATCCCGATTCTGGCATCATGGCTGCTGACATTATCGAGACGTCAACCGAAGAAGAACTTGCGAATCTCATTTTTCAGTTCGGCGAAGAACCCTATTCAAGAAGAATTGCTCGAAAAATTGTACAGGAGAGGCAAAAAGAGCCGATTTTGGAAACAGTCCGACTTGCACAAATTGTGCGCAGTGCGTACGGAGCGAGAGCCAGGTCATCTCGAATGCACCCAGCAACCAGAACATTTATGGCGTTGCGGATTGCTGTCAATGACGAACTCGCTGCTCTAGATGCCCTGCTCGAAACGATGCAAATGGGCTGCCGTACAGTCAACGATGGTGGCTGGCTCAAAAACGGTGCTCGATGTGCAGTGATTAGTTTTCACAGCCTTGAAGATCGCCGAGTCAAACATGCCTTCGTTGATTTAGAAAAGCACGACTTGGCAACGCGTATTACACGCAAACCAATCTGTGCATCAGAGGAAGAGGTTGCCCTGAATCCGCGATCTCGACCCGCAAAACTGCGTGCAATTCAAGTGTTGCACGAAAAGTGAACGAAGGAACTACTCGGTTAGAAATTATGACTCGCGAAAACAAACTCTCTATCGTTATTGCATTTGGGCTTCTCATATTTGTTGGTATGTTGGTTGCAGATCATTTCTCAATCGCTTCACATCACGAAGTCGCTTCGTTAGGTTCAAATGTTTCTACACCTCCACTCATTAGCCCAACGACATTAGTCGATGGTCCCCCTCTCCCAAATTCTATGATTGATACCGCGAATTCTGTTGGAGATGCCGTCCACATCGTTCAAAGGGGTGAAACACTCCGTTCAATTTGCCTTGTTTTCTATGGAGATTCTGGACTCGCTGGTGGGGTTGCTCAATGGAATAACTTGCAAAATCCAGATGCAATCGAGATTGGCTCAGCCATCGCACTTCCATCTCGGGCTTCCCTCATCGCAAGTAGCATGACCATTCCACCTCTTCCAAAATTCAATTCGGTCACAAAGAACAATACACCTGTAAAAACAATGGGAACATATACCGTGAAGAAAGGTGATACTCTCTCTGAGATTGCTCAAGTGGTGATGGGGACTGCAAAGAAAACACAACTTCTCATTGATGTCAATAAGGATGTCATGCCAAACCCCAATCGTATTCGCCCAGGTTTGGTTTTGCGGTTCCCATTGCAGACCTTCTAACAAACAGAAACATTATGTCACGTAAATTAATATTATCAATTCTAATCCTCAGTTTTGCATTTCTTGAACTCCTCGCAGTTCGCCAACAACAAATTAATACCGTTCATGTGATGACGCAATTACATCACGCAATTAACTCTGGAAATGATGAGATAATTGGATTGACTATAAAAATTGAAACAGCGTGTTCTCCAAGTCATATTCAACAATCGATTGCATCAACAGAATTCAATAATGAAAACAACGAATAACATCTCTCGTCGCATTACAAAAGTTTCGATTTTTATCATGGTAGTTGTTGCATTAATGATGGGTGGAAGTATTTATAAAACCGTGATGCTTAAACTAGCACCCCCAGAAGCATTAGTTGAAGTTTCAGTACCTTTATACAGCACTTCCATACATATTGCTAAACGAGGAAACCTGCTTGATCGCCGAGGAAGAATTCTTGCAGCAAGCAGGCTTGGTTACACATTATTCGCAGACCCTCTTCTTGTTGAAGATGTAGCAGAACTTGCGCTTGAACTTGGCGAAAAACTTGGCTTGTCCCCAGCGAGTATCGAAGAAAAAATTCGATCAAGACCACGGGGGAGATATGTTGTCCTTGAACCATTGCTCAGTGAAAGTCAAGTCATCGCAGCAAGAGCACTTGAGTATCGCTGTATTGGACTCGAGCAACGTCTCGTACGAGAGTATCCTCATGGTGAAGTCGGGGGAGCATTGATTGGACTTGTTGGAACCGAACATACTGGTCTCGCTGGTTTAGAAAATAAATTCAATTCAACTTTGACTGGTGAGTCAGGAATGTTAATTCGACAAAGAGATTCAAAACGAAGAACGCTTTGGGTCTCGCCAAATCAATATGTTCCAACAAATGACGGTGAAGATGTTCGCCTTACCATCGATGTCGTGATTCAAGATATTGCTACAACTCGTTTGAGAGAAGGGATTGAACAATGCAATGCTGGAGGTGGTCGAATTATCGTAGCCGACCCAAATACAGGTGAAATCCTCGCAATGGCTGACATCTTAAATCCACGCGATGGTTGGTCACAACAACCAAGCGACCCTTACAGAGTGATGAACCCTCGGCTTGGAAGGAATCGATGCGTGACAGATCCATACGAACCCGGATCCACGTTCAAACCATTTGTCTGGTCAGTCGCAACTGAACTAGGACTCGCAGACATCGATGAAATTTTGCCAACTCCTTCCAGCCAACCCTATCGAACCTCATTTGGGCGAAGTATCCGAGACGCGCATTATTATGGTCCATCAACATGGCGCAAGGTGCTCATCAAATCTATGAATAGTGGAATGGCAATCGTTGCTCAACGATTTTCGTATGTGCAACTGCAAGAAGCAATTCATCGATTTGGATTCGGTGAATCAACAAGAATTGGTCTTGGTGGTGAAACATCAGGCATTCTTACCGCATCGTCGAAATGGAATGACTACACACAAACGTCGGTTTCAATGGGGCATGAAATTGCAGTCACTCCCCTTCAAATGGTGCAAGGGTTCTGTGCATTTGCCGGAGATGGAACAATTCCGCAACTCCGACTTACACCATCTTCGAGTTCTGATGTACGCATCGTCCGTAAAGCAATCACAACAGAAATTGCGGCGTTAACAAGACAGATTCTCGGGCAAGTGATGACTGAAGGCACGGGAAGACGAGCTCAAAGCAAGATGTACGCCCTGTTTGGAAAATCGGGTACAGCACAATTGCCCCGAAGTGATGGCAAGGGCTACTTTGAGGATCGGTATGTTGCAAGTTTTATAGCAGGTGCACCAATCGACTCTCCACAACTCATTGTGTTGTGCGTCATCGACGACCCAGACAAATCGATTGCATATTACGGGGGCATCGTCGCGGGACCCGTCGTACGAGATGTGATTGAGTCATCGCTTCAATATCTTGGGGTATCTCCATCGACCGAATTTCTTGCTAGCGTCGGTACAGAATAACTACGAGCGCCATGAAATTGGTTTTCCAGTTGCCCCAGTTGCTTCTTTGACGAGCGTAACAATTGTCGCGCTACATACTGCAAATCCCAGCATAAAGAACGCTGCTCCATAGTATTGCAATGTCAAAAGCCAAGCGACTGCGTACACACATTCCCACAATGCACCGTAACGACGGATTTTTTCGGCTGCAAGCAGTGGAGTTCTTGCACTGGAAAGTTTCCACCTCATCGTGACAGCGAACGTTGCAACAGCGGCAAGTGGCCATAATAGAGATGTCACATGCACGCCATCGGGCAGAATTGTTCCATGTCGGGCAAGTGGTACACTAAAGAGTATTGCAGACCAAAAAATCCAACCGAGTACAAGTCCCATCCAACCCCTAAATGATATTCTTGGTCTTTTGTCTTCCAAGTAATATATTGCAATTGCACAAATCATCGCATGAGTCATGACAAGCCAGACTGGCAACGTAAAGGTCAACTCTATATTTGCAATCTGCATGTGCGCAGCGTAAATTAAGCCAACACTCACCAAGCCAACAGCAGGAACATGTTTCCCCACAATGTTGTAAAACAAAATTGCTGCAGCAGTAAGCAAACCCATCCGAACTGGCCAATCACCAAGAAATGAAGCGGCGAGTAATGCAATGAGCAGAGAACAAACCATCAAGACAACTGCTTGTGCAATTGGAATCCAACCACTGGGGATTGGACGTGATGGATGAAATGTTGCATCATGTCTAGCATCCAATGTGTCATTCAATGCAGCGGCAAAACCACACATCCCAATCGCAACCACTGCAGTTGCTAACATCGTCGACCACCAAGGCAATCCATAGATACTCGTTCCAACGTAAGCCGAATCGTTTTTGGTGATGAATAGTACCAACCAAATATCTGCAATTGCACCTATTGCGATACTAAATCTCGTGAGTTTTAATGCGGCAATCATCTGCCTTGCAGGTACTGGCATATGTACATCGTAGCGACACGGTGCATCGTTGCCTTCAGTGCCTTACCATACGCATTCCAATGCAATCAGAATCCCAACTAACATGTTCCGCTGAAGGTTTACGAATTGCCATCGTAGTGAGTGATTACCACAACTCAATTACAGAACGTCTTTCTATTGAAGCGAAAAATACCTTTATCCGTGCGGGTGGTCTTTCTGATGATTGCATCCTTGTCCATGCTGATGGTTCGTGGGAATTACCCATTCTTGCAAAAGCAATAACCAATGATACGAGTATTGATGCGATTGTTGCGCTTGGGTGCATTATCGCGGGAGAAACAACTCACGATAGAGTCATCTCAGATGCGATTGTTGCGGGCTTAATGAATGTTGCTCTTGAATGGGGACATCCTGTTTCAATGGGCATACTCACCTGCCAAACAATGAAACAAGCTGAAGATCGTGCTGGTGGTTCGTCAGGAAACAAGGGCGCAGAGGCTATGCGGGCTGCAATTGGAACCGTAACCTCGTTGAAGGTAATTCAATCATAATGCTTGATGATTCATCAGATTATCGTATTCTGCGACAACAAACTCTTCAACTGCTCTGTCAATTTGACGCTGGCAACGAAGATGTAGCGCTAATTACCAATTCCCCATTTGATGAGGACCTCTCGTCTACTTCAGAACCTCACAACAAAGCGCTGAAACTCGCAAAGGAAGTTTGGGAAGATCGAATTGTTGGGGATGCACAGATTGAAGCACTCACACCAGAATGGCCAATCCATCGACAACCCTTAGTTGATCGAAATATTATACGACTTGCAAGGTATGAAATTATCTCTGGTATGACACCACCAATTGCTGCGATTAATGAGGCAGTTGAACTCGCTCGCATTTACTCCACTGAAAATTCATCGTCATTTATCAATGGTGTACTCGACAACCTTTACCATCAGATTACCCCAGTGAACACAACTGACGAAGAAAACTGAATGGGACTATTTCGTGCAACAATGAGTGCCCTTCGGAAGGGCTTATCAACAACAAGATCGGCACTTGCTGAACCCCTTACAACGATGCGTGGTCGTACTGTAAGTGCAGAAACAATTGAAGAACTTGAGCACTTGTTGCTATCGTGTGATGTTGGTGTTACGACAACTGACGCAATTATCCAGGACATTCGCGATGCTGTCTCCGAAGGAGCAATGAAGGGTCGAGATATTATTGACGTTCTTCGAGAGGGATTGGTTGCTAGGCTTCAAGGAAAAGACCGCACCCTCGCCATTGCGTCTCAATCACCAACTGTAATTCTCGTTGCGGGAGTCAACGGTGTTGGAAAGACAACAAGTGTTGCAAAAATAGGAAAAGCATTGTGTGACGAAAACCGCACTGTCCTTCTTGCAGCAGCAGATACTTTTCGCGCAGGTGCAGTCTCACAACTTACAACTTGGGCAGACCGACTTGGTATTGAAATCGTCAAGGGCGAGCAAGGTTCTGATCCTGCAGCGGTCACTTTTGATGCTGTCAACGCAGCTGTTGCTAGGAACATAGATGTTCTTTTGATTGATACAGCGGGTCGACTTCATACCCAAGATCCGCTCATGAGACAACTTGAGAAAATTCAGAACGTCATTTCAAAGAAAATCGAAGACGCCCCGCATGAGGTTCTTCTTGTACTTGACGGAACGCAGGGTCAAAATACTCTCATACAGGCAAAACGATTTGCTGAGTCCATCGATGTGACGGGCATTTTTCTCTCCAAACTTGATGGAACTGCAAGGGGTGGCATCGTCTTCGCCATTGAAGATGAAACCGATATCCCTGTTAAGCTCGTTGGAATCGGTGAACGACCTGAAGATGTCGAGCCATTCGACCCCGAAACCTTTGTCGATGCACTGATGGATCTCGCTTAAGAATCGTTGAAGAGACGCGGAGACGCATAGGATAGCACTTTGATTTTAGATATTCTCTTATGGATACACCAAAGGGACATTCAGTAGAACTCGTGACCCAGTTGCGATTTCTTGGGTGTCCCGGTTAGTGGTTCGGTTACTGTATTGCTACAACAAATCTGTTGTAAGAGTATCATCCCCATTCGTGCGGTACGCCAGACTTATCCTTCTCACCCTCCTGCTTTCTGGAAGTGTTTGTGCGCAATCGCAGTTTGTTGGTTCTGAATTGACCTTGCGTGGTGATCGCTTGTCAGGTGTTGTGCTGCCTGTACTTCCAAGAGCAACCGATATCTCCATTCACGGTTTACGAGCATATGCATGGAGTGTTGATGACACAAAAAGACTTCTTGTGGAACAAAACGTCATCATTACAATCGGTGCGTATTCATTTGAAGCTGAACAAGCCGTTGTTTGGATTAATCGAATGCCTAGTGATGCTGGTGTTATATCTCAAATTGCAGTATTCCTTCCAACATTTGCAAAGTCATCCAATCATGCTGCCATCGGTGCAGAAGGTGAAAATATACTCGTCGTCGGGAGTACCCTTGGGAAAGTGACATTGGATGTCGCCCTACTCAACACTCAAAAACCAAGCGGGCAAGCGACTCTTTTGCAACGCGCAAAAACCCGACTTGCAGGTTACCTTTACTCGCTTGCTACAACTCCACCACAGTTATCAAGGCAACCAAGAATCATTACGACTACACCAGATCAACTGCAAGATGAATTAGCAAAAACGACATTAATTGAAGAAGAAGAACGAAGTTGGCTCCGACCCAAGTCCGGTTTCGTCTCCGTTGCTGCGGACCTTGTTGAGTTTCTTCCAGACGTAATAGAAAACGCAATCACAATCGCTGGAAACGTCCACCTTACAGTTCGTTCAACTGCGGGCATCGATGACATGGATATGTCCGCCACGCGTGGTGTTATTTTTCTTGACCCTGGAAGTGTTCGAGATATCGCTTCTGGAAGAGTAGATATTTCTGATGTCCGCGGAGTCTATTTAGAGGGAAACGTTGTCATCAATTCCAATGAGGGAAAATATCTCGTTCGAGCACCCCAGATGTATTACGATTTCCAAACTGGTAAAGCGATCATGCTTGAAGCAGTGTTGCGAACGTATATTAAAGATGGTCGTGTTCCTCTTTTCATCCGTGCTGATGAATTAAGACAAATATCTACAAATGAATGGATTGGGGAAGGCGTACAAGCTTCCACAAGCGCGTTCGCCACACCGGACCTTGCAATCGGTGCAACGAAGATGACAATTTCACAAAATGAAAATGGGAATACCTATGTCAAAAGCGAAAACAATACTTTGCGATTGGGTGGTGTTCCAGTCATGTATTGGCCAAAATACGAGGGTGAGGCTGGCGAAATTCCACTTCGAAGAGTAAAACTCGGATACCAAAAAAACTTTGGAACAATACTCGAAACGAGGTGGGATTTGTTTTCCCTGCTCGGTAAGCCTACCCCAAGTGGTGTTGATGCTGACCTTCATTTGAACGGATACACAGAACGAGGGTTGGGGATCGGTCTCGATTTCAAGTATGACTTCGGGGAAAGCAGTGGTCTCTTCAATACATATCTTCAGACAGATACCAACACACAAAAAACACTCTCTGGAATTGAAACTCCTGTGCCGAATTCGAATCGCGGTTATCTATTATGGAGTAATGAAACTGACCTTGATGCATATTGGACACTCCAAACACAACTCAGTTATATCAGTGATCCAACGTTCATGTCTGTCTGGCGTCAGTCTAATTATCAAAATCACCTTGAATACGAAACTAGTATTTATGCAAAATATCAACATGAAAATGGTGCATTTACTGCACTCGCATCAAGCGATATCAACCAGTTTATTTCAACAAGTTGGTTGCTTGCGTCAAGACAATTCAAAGTAGACAAATCTCCAGAATTGGGTTTGGTTCGATATGGTGAAAAAATATTCAATGACACGATTACGTGGAATAGTGAAATTAAAATCATGCGTGAACGAATGGTGTTTCAAAGCGGTACACCAAACCAACTTGGTCTTCTTCCTGCTGCGTTTGGATTACCAAACGGCAACACGCCGATCTCAACACCACTCATTGCTTCAGGGCTTCAACAAGATTATCAAAATCGTCTCATGACTCGTCAAGAGATTTCTATGCCCTTTCAACTCGGCGATGTCAAACTTGTTCCATTTGCAAGCATTCAATCTCAGTGGGGAATTGGCAACGAAGACAATGGCCTTGTTCGGGAAACGAACTTTTGGTTTCGAACGCTTGGGCTCCGAGCATCTACCCAATTCAACCGCATTTACAACAGTGTGGACAACGACCTCCTTGACCTGCATAGACTTCGCCATGTTATCGAACCATATATCACCATTTGGAACGGGGACAGCAATATTGATGTCACTACGATTCCTCAATACGATGCTGCTATCGACAATCTTTCAACAGGAACAATGACTTGGGTTGGAATGCGCAATACACTTCAAACATGGCGAGGTGGACCTGGACGCTGGTATCAGGTCGAATGGCTTACGCTAGACACTGCATTTCTCTTTGCCAACGACGGCGCTGTCCAAAGACATGACAACCCACAGTTTTTCAACTGGCGACCCGAATATTCTTCCATCGAAGACGCTGCCATCGTCAATGGAAAATGGCAATTCAGTGATGGTGTTGCGTTCACAGGTCACGGAACGTGGGACCTCGACGGTGGTTTACTCTCTCGCTTATCAATTGGTGCTGAACTTGATCATGGCAAAGATGTTAAAACATACATCGAATATCGAGAAATCGAAAATAGCAACGACCAGTTTTTTTCCCTTGGCATGAATTACAATTTAAGCAAACGGTACTCCCTGAACTTCTCGCCATCTTGGAATTTTGCAATTGACGACTTGCAATCTCTGAATTTTACCGTGACACGACATTACCCAGAATTTGATCTGATTGCACAAATAAATTACAACGAAATCCAAGATGAAACTTCGTATGGATTTCGGTTCAATCTGTTGAAGTTTTAACAATTTCAAACAAAACTTCAAGTTGATGAATTGTCAATGTTGATGGTCGCAACTCTGCAGAGATACCGCTGGGCAACTGCAGATTTCGACCAAGAATAGTTCCGAGTTGCTTCCTGCGGTTTGCGAATAACATGGTGACGAATTTTGCGAACTCTGTATCTTGAGTATGTTTGACAACTGTCTTGGGAGTAATGCTAACACATGCACTTGTAATTTTTGGTTGCGGCCAAAAGCATGTGTTCGCTACTTTCGCTATGGTTGAGACATCTGCAAGTCGCTGAACAAGAATTGAAAGTACACCCCAATCTGATGTATCTACTTTTGCCATGAGTCGCTGTGCAACTTCATATTGAATTGTGACAAATTGACCAAGACACTCCCTATGATTTGAAAGGATATCGACAATAAGTGGGCTTGCAATCTGATAAGGCAAGTTTGCGATGAGTCGCCATTGCTGCTTACCGATTGCATGGTCAACAATTTGATTCAATCGCTTTTTAATTAAACAATCGCCATGAATCAACTCGATAGAATCACCAAACCGATCGCTCAATAATTGAGTCAATCCCCTGTCGAGTTCACAAGCTATAACTCGACATCCTCTTTCAAGGAGTACTTCGGTCAATGCTCCGGTACCTGGACCAATTTCAACAACAAGATCACCTTCTTGCACTCCGGAAGCGTCAACAAGTTTACCCAAGATATTATGGTCATGAAGAAAGTTCTGCCCTAATCGGTGCAACGGGGATAATCCATACTCTTCAAGCATGGCTCGAATTTCACTCAAGGTTTGCAGAACTATGCCTTTCCGAGATATTCACCAGAATCAGTGTTAATCTTTACAACTTGACCAACTTCAATGAAAGGTGGCACTCGAACACGCGCGCCGGTTTCAACTGTTGCTTCTTTCAGTTGATTTGTAGCAGTAGCCGCTTTAGGTTGATCAGTTGTATCGGTAACTGCCAATTCAACAGAGGCGGGTAAATCTACACCGAGTGGTTTTCCGTCAAAAACAAGCACGGTTACTTCTAAACCATCTTTTAGCCATTGACTTTGTGATTGCATGACGACATCAGAGTCAAGTTCTATTTGTTCATAGGATTCATTGTCCATGAATACCCACGGACCCTTTCCTTGACCACTACTCTCATATAAAAATTGCATCACACGTTTGTCAATATTGACGTTCTCAACTTTGTCTGAAGAATTAAACCGATTCACTTTAATCGTACCCGTATCAACGTTTTTCATTTTTGCCTGAACATACGCGGGTCCTTTACCCGGCTTGACATGTTCAGTTTCAATGATAACTTGAAGCATTCCATCATAAATAAGTGCTTGTCCTCGTTTTAATTCTGTCACTTTAATTGGCATACTAATTCCTCAAACTTACTCGTTACTAATGTGCTGTCGCTTCTGCTCGAACTTCGCGGAGAACAGTCACTTTAATTTCACCTGGAAATGTCATTTCTTCTTCTATTCTGGCTGCGATTCGCTTCGAAATCGCGAATGCTTCTCCGTCACTGATTGACTTAGCATCAACAATGACTCGAACTTCTCTACCCGCTTGAATTGCATGGGATTCGGTCACACCATTTTGTTCTTTGGCGAGTGATTCAAGTTGTTCCAAACGCTTGACGTACATTTCCATGGATTCTCGGCGAGCTCCTGGTCTTGCACTACTGATTGCATCCGCTGACATTACAATTGGTGTATATGGTGTTGTTGAGGGAATGTCGCCATGGTGCCCAGCAATTGCATTTAAAACTGCTTCTGCTTTCTCACCATGCTTTCTACAGAAATCCATACCAATTTGGGGATGCGTCCCTTCGACTTCGTGATCCATTGCTTTGCCAATATCGTGTAAGAACCCGCATCGCCGAGCCAATTCGCCATCTAGACCTAATTCGTCTGCTATCACTTGGGATAGGAAAGCAACTTCAACAGAGTGTCGAAGCACGTTCTGTCCATAACTCGTTCTAAAATGCATTTTGCCAGCCGCTTCAATAATTTTTGGATGCAAACCACGTATGTTTGTTTCCATTACCGCATCGTTTCCTGCTTGAATGATTTTTTCGTGAATCTCACCCTTCACTGTTTCTACGACTTCTTCAATTCGTGCGGGGTGTACCCGACCATCCGCGACCAATTTCTCCAAAACCCTTCCAGCAATTGCACGCCGGATGGGGTCAAAGCAAGAAACAGAAATTACTCCGGGCGTATCGTCTATTAGAATATCAACACCAGTTGCTTGTTCAAGTGCACGAATGTTTCGACCTTCTCGACCAATCACACGACCTTTCATATCATCTGATGGAATCCGAACTGCACGAACTGTAGATTCAGCAACGTGCTCCGAAGCATAACGCTGAATTGCTTGCAATGTGATTTCGCGGCTCTTTCCTCGAGCCTGTACTGTCGCATCTTCAATAATTTTTTGCATAAGTTCATTCGCTTCATGTTCGGTATCTTGACGAACTTCATCAAGGAGTTGCTCTTTTGCTTGAGACGAAGACATCTCCGAAACTTCCTCAAGACGGTTGCGCAAGGTCTCCCTTTCTTCTGAAAATACTTTTCGATCTGCTTCTAAGGTTTCAGTTTGTGCATCTATCTCACTACGAATCGTATCGAGTTTTGTTTGCCGATCATTCAGTTGATCCATCATTTGATTGAGGCCATCCTCACGTTTAGCGATGCGTGCTTGATTATGCTTTATTTCTTCCTGCGCTTCGGAAACTTCCGATTCAAGTTTCTTGCGTCGTTGCCCTGCGGACCGCTCCGCTTCAAGTTCAATCTTTTGCTTGATTGATTCACCTTCAGTTTTCGCTGAAGTGAGCATCTGTTCTGCCTCACGCTTCGCTGAACGAATTGTGCCTCCCGTTATGGCTCTGAGTAATAACCAGCCGACGGCTACCCCAAAAATTAAACTGCCCGCCCCAATCCCCAGTTGTAGCCAAATATTTGCAATCATCAATATATCCGTGGTAATACACCACAGCCTTTCGCAAGGAATGAAAGCCAACCTTCAAATCGATTCCGATCGCAAATTCACATCGCAAACATGCAATGATGAAACATATGACACAACTGATTATGTTGAGCTGTGGGACAAACAATTGGTCCAATTTTCTGTTGGTGATACAATGAGTTTCACCGCTTTGTCGCATTCAATATACGAAGCCCAATACCTAAATCAATCTATTCAGCCTTCATTCCCAATACTTGGGAGTTCTATTCATTTCGGCTGCCGGTGCACTGACCGGTGCGACCGGTCTGCCTTTTTGGATGACCGAGAAAACAATGTTGCCCCGCCCGATTCGAGGCAACTTCTGTAAGAGACTATAGTATTCCAAAGTAAGGTCCTGCCGTCAAGCAGGAATATCCCTTAATACCCCCCATGCCTCGATTTCTACACTGGTTTTTACGATTCAGCATCCTTAACCCTATCTGCATACGTTTAATTGGGGCTGCATCGAGACGTCATCGAGATTTGTATATTCGATCTGGGTACGTTGCGATTCTCGCAGGAGTTCTATTTATTGGACTAATTGGCATGACATCGAGCGGTCGTTTTTCGCTTCGTGAACTCGCAGCAGGAAGTGCGGGAGTATTTACCTTCCTCGCAGTTATCCAACTTCTTTTAATTTGTGTTTTAACACCGGTATTCATGGCGGGTGCAATATCAAAAGAGGCAAACCCAAAGACTTGGGATATTTTATTAACTACACCAATGTCACCATTACAAATTGTTCTTGGTAACTTGTTTGGTCGACTGTTCTTCATTCTTGCTTTACTACTTGGAGCATTACCGCTCATGATTGTGACGCAATTCTTTGGAGGTGTTCCGCTGCAAACCATTTTACTCACTCAACTTGTTGCGATTTCACTTGCGCTGGTTGTTGCAACTGCAGCAATTGGAATGAGTGTGACTCGGACTGCTGGCAGGAAAGCAGCTGTAAGTTTTTTCATGGTAACTATCTTGTATTTATTGCTGACGTATGCTATCGATCAGGCAATTCGCATTCCAGTAATCTCTGGTGCGAGTGGTACATGGACAACAATCCTCACACCTCTCAATCCATTCCTCGTTCTAGAAGCTCTTTTGCAACCGGCAAGTTATGTCGTACCTGAATCCAGTTTGTTACCATGGCTTTTAGGATGGATTGTGACGCACCCAGTGGCTGGATGGGTATGGCTTACAGTCATTCTAAGCATTTGTGTCATTACCTGGTCATCGCTACAAGTCAGAAAACTTGGAGACCGGTCAGTACACGAGTCGTTCTGGAAATCTCTTTTTCAACCAAATGCAAATGATCGTCAACCCCATGCTGTCTCTGGAAATCCAATTTCCTGGAGAGAGCGGGTGACTCGGCACAGAAACATTGGATCGCTTATTGGGCGATGGGGTTTTGTTGTGTTATTCGGGTTAACGTTTCTCATTTTGACAGTGTTGTTTTTAACAAATTCAATTAATGGAGATTCTTATCGAAATTTCACGCTCTATTTAGTGGCGGGCGAAGTTTTGATTGTCATTTTTACATCCATCTCCCTGTCTGCTTCTGCAATTGCAAAAGAACGTGAGGATGGATCACTTGATTTACTACTCACGACTGCAATTACACCGAAGTTGTACCTCGGTGGAAAAATGAAAGGGCTAGTTTTACACATTTTGCCAATGGTTCTTGTGCCGTGTGTGACCATGACCGTCATTGGACTCGTTGTATTATTGAATCCAGAGGATGCGGTCGTCACTGATTTATGGAATACAACAAAAAATTCAGGATTGTCTCAAGCCCCACTCGCACTCATTGTGCCAGCATTACTATACCCGGTCATTTTCATACCATTCGTTGCATTTTGCATGACTCTAGGATTGCTATGGTCGATGCGAAGTAAGGGAACGATTGGTGCAATCATTACGACACTGATTCTTGTGCTCGTTGTCACAGTGGGACTCAGCATCTGTTTGATTCCCGTTCAAGGTATTCCACTGCTGGGTATTGGTTTTAGCTCACTATCACCATTGGCATCCATCTTTGTGACGCTTTCACCAGTTCAATACATGCCAAAACTATTGGGGGAAGGCATTCTCTCTGCGAATATCAATATGGGAATTGGGTTTATCATCGCAGGTGGAGTATGGACGTTAGTCAGTTTCGGGCTCCTTCGAAGCATGGCTTCTTCGTTTGTGGTGACAGTACGAAGACTTGCAGGCATTCAATAGGCTCTTTACCTTCGGTCTCCGGAACGATTCTTCTGTATTTGTTCAACTTCAGGTACCCCCTTTTTCCAAACGGTTTCTAGGGTCAGTCCCTTACGCATTGCTCTGCAATGCTTTGGTGGGTCAGTCCTGTCGACTTAATATCCACCGCTTCGCATTACCTTGAGGCTTGCAGGAAACGGATACGTTGCAAAAACGCCAGTTGGTGCAATCTCCCACATACGCAAAGATGGATACATGTCACCGCGATAACCGGAGTCATACACTGTTCGTAATACAGACTCAAACGTTGGTTCGTTACCATCTGCGTCAACAAGGCGATTTGATTTTGCCCCTAGGAAACTAACGCTTGCGCAGGGTATGCGATCCCAACGGCGTTCGACCATATCTGCAATCTTCGAAAAACCACTTCGCAAATCATCGAGTGTAAAGACGTCGCGATTGAGTGGTCGCAATAAGGCTAAAACGTTTACCTCATCCATATCAAATTTCAACACTAAAACCTTATCTGGAGATCGTTGAGCGTAATCGTATGCGTACTTCGTGATGCTCTGATTATCCCATTGGCTTGTTGGAATCATTTCGCCAATGGTGCTGATAATTCCATGACTGTTGTCTTCTGGATTTACACCACATACAAGCGTTCTATACCTGCGTGACATCATGTCAGCGAGTAAAAATTGACCCCATTGAATTCTGATTTGATCCCTTTCTTTTGTAGCTTTTCGGGGATCACCACTTGGCATAATGACAAGCCTATTGGCTTGCCTGTCCGCTTCCATCAGTGCATCGCCATCGCCATCATATATTTTGGGTTGTAATTCAGTGTATGGTTTTGCAGTCATTTTAAACTCCTTCGCATTACACAAGCAATGATGCTGGATTTTCTATCAATTCTTTAAGTGCAGACAAATACATCGCCGCCATTGCACCATCAATCACACGGTGGTCAAGGCTTAATGTAGCAGACATTTCGTGTCCCACTGCAATATTACCGTCTCGAACGACTGGTTTTTCTTCCGCGGCTCCAACAGCAAGTATCGCACTATTGGGTGGGTTAATAATTGCAGTAAAATTATCTACACCGAACATACCAAGATTTGAAATTGTGAACGTCGTATCGCCCATTTCATCTATCGATAAGCCTGTTTCTCGAGCTTTTTTGGAAAGATATATCGATTCTTGACTAATCGTTCTCAAACTCTTCTGATCTGCATTACGAATAGTTCCGACGACTAAACCACCACCACGATCCTCTGGCAAAGCAATTGCTATACCAACATTCACAGGTCCATGGTACAAAATGCAATCCCCGCCAAAAGATGCGTTAAATTCTGGATGTGTTGACATCGAAAGAGCACAACATCTCACCAAGAAATCGTTGACTGAAAGTTTCACCCCACTAGATACGAGTTGTTCGTTCAGGGTTTTTCTCATTTCAAGAAGTGGGTCCATATCAAATGTCATGGTGACTTGGTAGTGAGGAATTGTTTGCTTTGATTCAACCAATTTCTTTGCAATCACTTGTCTTATATTGGATAGGGGAACGGTTCGATCTTGTTGCCACGGTGAAACCGGTGCTAGAGGTTGCATTGGTAATGAAGATGAACTTCCCGCCACAACTGCAGAGGAAGGTGCCTCTTTTGTCGTATTCGCTGCAGAAGTTGTTTCGCTTGTCGTATCAACAATTTGCAATACATCGCGTTTAATAATACGCCCAGATGGACCGGTTCCCTGAATCGTTTGTAAATCTAATCCATGTTCTTCTGCAAGTCGACGTGCAATTGGGCTCACTCGAGGACTATCTGTATGCGCTGAGCGTTGTTCGAGTGACTGTTGCGTTGGTTCAGTTGTTTGTTCAGGTTTTGGAACGGATTCTGGGGATGAATCAGAGGAAACTTCGTCTTCTTCAAGAATCGTCGCAATAATTGTACCCACACTGACTTGCTGACCTTCTTCAACAATTAACTTTTCAATCGTTCCGTCATCAAACGATTGCAATTCCATCGTCGCCTTATCCGTTTCGATATCTGCAAGCAAATCTCCTGCTACAACCACATCGCCTGCATGTACGTGCCAACTTAAAATGGTTCCCACTTCCATGGTGTCCGAAAGTCTCGGCATTGTAATTTCAATAGGCATGTATCTTGGTTTCCTATCTCTCACGCATTGTATGTCGCAGATCGAACTGCTTCACAAATTTTTCTGGTGTTTGGCAAATACGCTTGTTCAAGGTTATGAGCATACGGGACTGGAACGTCATCACTGTGCACTCGATGCACAAAATTGTCTAGATCTTCAAAGCAAATTGCATGGATTTGTGACGCAATTTCTGAACCAATTGAAGCAAAGGACCATGATTGATCAACAACGACGCAAGCATTTGTTTTCCTGACTGAATCCACCATAGTATCGATATCGAGTGGCACTATTGTCCGACCATCAATAATCTCGCAATCGATTCCCTCCTTGGCAAGTTCTTCGGCTGCTTCCAAGCAAAAGTGCAGGGGGCGACCAAAACTGATGATGGTGCAATCTGCACCATTGCGACGGATCAAGGCTTTTCCAAATGGGATGGTGTACTCTTCTTCTGGAACATGCCCAGTCGTTGAAAGTAGTCGCTCCGATTCTAAGAAGAACACTGGGTTGTCATCTTGTATTGCAGTTTTCAATAAACCTTTGGCATCGTAAGCGTCATAGGGAATTGCCATCTTCAATCCGGGTATATTTGAATACATTGATTCAACACTCCATGAATGTGTTGAGGCAAGTTGTCCACCTGCACCATCATTTCCACGAAATACGATTGGGCAACCAAATTGTCCACCAGACATGTATAACATTTTTGGAGCATTATTTAAAATTTGATCTGTTGCAACTAAACTAAATGACCAACTCATGAATTCCACAATTGGACGAAGTCCTCTCATCGCAGCACCAATGGACATGCCAGAAAAACCACTCTCACTTATGGGTGTATCAATAACACGGCGTGGTCCAAATTCGTCAAGCATTCCTTTGCTGACTTTATATGCACCGTTGTATTGTGCGACTTCTTCACCAATCAAAAAGACTCGGTTGTCTTTTCGCATTTCTTCAGACATCGCTTCACGCAATGCTTCACGATATTCGATGACTCGTTCAGGCGTTACTGTACTCATGCTTCTTCCTCTTCTTGAAGCATCTCTGGTTTTGATGTGCCTTTATATGGTCCCCAAATATCTGTGTATACGTCGGTATATAATTCATCAAGAGGAGCTTCTGGCGATTGCTTTGCCCATTCAACTGCTTGTCTCACCTGCGACTTGACCTGCTTCGTCATCTGCTTTACTGCATCCTTCGTGAGGTCATGTTCTTCAATGAGAAAGTGTGTAAGTGCATCTATACAATCATGATCTTCTTCCTGTACTTCTTCATCTTTCGTTCGATATTTCCTGGGGTCTGACATTGAATGTCCTTTGTATCGATACGTTTGTGCTTCGATGAAGAAGGGTCTTGACTCTTCACGACACCAATTTGCAATGGAATTGAAATCACGATACACGTCAATGACATTTTTGCCATTAACAACAGCGTGTTCAATTCCGAAAGCCTCTGCTTTGAGATGCAATTCATGCGCCATCGATGTGCCTCGTTCGATGGCTGTTCCCATCGAGTACCGATTATTTTCGACAACATAAATCACTGGCAAGTTTTGCAGACTCGCTAAATTCATCGCCTCATAAAAGCATCCCTGGTTCAAAGCCCCATCACCCATGAAACAGAGTGTCACATGACTTGATGTACCTTCGTTGATGACTTCGTCTTCATATTTAGTCGCAAATGCAATCCCAGTTCCCAGTGGAGTTTGTGCACTTACAATTCCATGTCCACCATATAAAAAGTGATCGGAGTCGAACATGTGCATCGAACCACCCTTCCCCTTTGCGCAACCACCAATACGACCAAACATTTCGGCCATGCAATATTTTGGATCCATCCCCCGAGCAAGTGCATGCCCATGGTCTCGGTATGCAAGAATCACTGGGTCGTCAGGATGTATAGCCGCGATGGAACCTACGGCGACCGCTTCTTGACCGATGTAGATATGACAAAATCCTCCGATGAGCCGGTTTTGATATGCCTGCATTGTTCGCACTTCAAACTCCCGAATCAGGAGCATCTGGCGAAGCCAACCTAATAAAATCCCCTTTTCTGGAATTGGTGCTGGAGTGAAACGACTCTTTGTTTCTTTCATCGAAGATGATTCGGGATGATGTGTAGCTTCAGTATCGGTATTTTTCATAAAGTGAAAACCAATCATCGAGTTTGACCATTATATCACACCCCCCCCATTCTATTGTGTAAGAACCCAATAACGCGGATGACAGGACTCGAACCTGTAACCTTCGGTTTCGTAGACCGATGCTCTATCCAATTGAGCTACACCCGCTGCGTCTGGAATGCGGGAGAATACCACAGCAGGTCCACTATGGCTACTTCAAGCACTTCAATGAGGGTTGACTTCCTGCTGGAATTTGGGATAATTCCGTATTCGCCCCACCTTTGGGATAGAGAGACAGAATTTGGAGACGCATTGTGCCACTATCACGTTCAGCTAAAAAAGATGTACGACAAAACGCAAAACGCCGTGCTGTAAATCATTGGCGAAAACGACGCATCAAAGAGCAATCGAAATCCTTTTTAGATGCAATCGCATCCAAAGATGTCGCGCTTGCTGAGACTGAATTCAGTAAGTTTTGTGGTATCGTTGACAAAATTTCTTGCACGAGTACATTGCACAAGAATACTGCTGCTCGTCGAAAAAGCCGTTTCTCCCGCAGGCTCCGCGAAATCAAGCAAACATAACCAAACCTCGCTGGGGTCAGATCCTTTCGCAAAACGTCGTTTTGTTCTTGAAGACCAGACCTGTCGCAAATTCCTTTGAATCTGCGCGGTATCATTGCGTGTATGCCGCAGCCACTTCACTTTGCAAAACGAGGACCATCGAGATATTTAAGGTACAGCGAGTTATCTCGTCAACCGTTGTACATGTTGGTGTTCTTATTACCACTCATCATCTTTTATGAGATTGCGCTGTATTCATCCAGTAATAACATTCAAATCAAAGCGCATGATCATCTTGTTCGTTTTTTTGAGCAAATAGATATGCCTCCAACGCAAGGCCTTTGGCTAGGCGGAATTGCGATAATCGCAACATTATTTATATGGCATATATTTGTAGAAAATAAATGGACGATTAAACTTAAAGTGATTGCATTCATGGCTGTTGAATCAGTGGCTTTTGCAATTCCATTATTACTATTCGGTGCAGTCCTCGGTGGATACGTAGCAACCGCAACACCTTCTCCCATAGATACATTAGGAATATTTGAAAAAGTCGCAGTGAGTATTGGTGCGGGTTTGTATGAAGAATTGCTTTTTAGAATGATTCTTATCGCGGGCATTCACACAATTGTTTGCAACGTATTCAAAAAAAGTAATCTTGCTGGGCTTGGAATTGGAGTCGTCGTTTCCGCCGTGTTATTCGCCCTGTACCATGACCTGCCTAACGCTGGATCGCTCTCTGCGATAGTTATTTTTTTCTTCTTCACAGCAGGGATATATCTTGGTTTTTTGTATGTAATTCGCGGTTTTGGTATTGCTGCTGCGACCCATGCAGCATATGACGTTGTAGCGACTACATTACTCGTCTCACTATCGCAATAAATCGTTACACTCTTGGATGCGTGTAAGAAGAAAAGGAGATCTCAATGCACAATATAATCACTCTCGGACTCACTGGACTAACTTGTTTGACTCTCGTTGCGTGTAATTCACGACAAAAAACTGAATCTATTCCTGCAACTCCCCTTGAAGCACCAAGTCAAGTTGCCGAAACAGATCCAATTACAGCACCTGAACCACTTGCAATCGGGGATGATGCCCCTGCAATTTCTGTCAACAAATGGGTTAAGGGTGCCGCAGTTGGTGATTTTGAAGAGGGCAAGATATACGTTATGGAGTTTTGGGCAACATGGTGTCCACCATGCCGTACTTCAATTCCTCACCTTACAAAAATTCAAGAGGAATATGCTGATAACAATGTTAACGTCATTGGTTGCGCGATCTGGCAACGAGAAGATACACAAGCTGCTCGTGAAACAACAGTAAGCACATTTGTTGAAGATCAAGGTGACAATATGAATTATACAGTTGCGGTTGACAATGAAAATTGGATGTCCGACAATTGGATGAAACCTGCAGGCCGAAATGGTATCCCTTCAGCGTTCATTATTGATGGAACAGGTACTGTTGCATGGATTGGCAGTCCATTTTCGATGGATGAACCGCTCAAGCAAATAGTGAACGGAACGTGGGATATTGCAGCAGCAGTTGAGGCAAATAAAAAGGAACTAGCACAACAAAATGCAATGAGGGCATTTCGAATGTCATTACGCAAAGCTCAAATTGATGATGATTGGGATGGTTACATCACTGCAATTGATGCATTTACAGCCGAGTATGGACCAGACCCCAGCCTGGCAGATATGAAATTTAATGCATTGCTTACAGGCAAAAATGATAAAGCAGCTGCATATGCATGGGCTGAAGAAATCGTTGAAGCAGATTGGGACAATTCAAATGCCCTGAACTCAAGGGCATGGCGCATTGTGGATGAAACATCTGCCGAGTACCAAAATTTAGATTTTGCGCTGAAGGTTGCAGATCGTGCGTGTGAACTCACCGATTACAAGGATCCAATGATTCTCGATACCCTTGCTCGTTGTTACTGGGAAATGGGTGATCGTTACAAAGCAATTGCATGGCAAGAAAAAGCCGTGGAGTATGCTGATGAGAGTTCGATGACTGATCCAATACGAGCAACACTTGATGAGTATCGGGCAACGCTAGCTAATGTAGACGAGTAATGGTTGCTGAACATTAACAGTTGTATATCAACCAACCGGGACACCCAAGAAAACGCGACTGACGTCGCGTTTTCTACTGGATGTCCCTTTGGTGTATCCAAAGGGTGTCAGTGTTCGATGACTACTTCTTGTTTTTTATCATTTGATGCGTAAATCGCTTCGACAACCGATTGTACTAAGCGACCATCTTCGCCAGACCCTGCACCTGTATCGAGCGTCCCGTTCGTCATCGCATTTGCAAACGCTCTGTGTTCCGCTTGAAACGCGTCATCCCACGCTTCTGTAACATCAAATGAAATAATTTTGTTTTTTGGTGCACCATCTTCAGCATAACCCAGTGTCATTTCATCACTCCATATATCGACAACCAACGCACCTTCGGAACCCTCAATGATGAGCCCATCTCTCATTGTGTTTTCTGGTAGATGCGTTGCCCATGAAACGTCATATTGAAATGTCGTTCCACTGTCATCATGAATCATCGCTCGAATACGATCTTCCACATCAAAGGTACCACCTAGAACGGGTGTTGACCACATTTCTTCATAGGCATAGGAATCGATGGTGAATGCTTGTTTGCAGGTTCCAGAAGCTCGCACTGGAGATTTACAGGCAGTCATGTGCATTGCTAAATCAATCAAGTGCACACCAATATCAATTAAACATCCACCACCACTTCGTTCTTTCGTTGTAAACCACCCGCCAATACCCGGTATTCCTCGTTGGCGGAGTAACGTGGCTTGCACGTGAAGCACGTCCCCGATTTGCCCAGACTCAATCAGTTCCTTTGCTTTGATTGCAGCGGGTGAGTATCTGCAAACGAATCCTATTTGTAATACTTTTTCCGATGCATCACGTGCAGATATGATTTCATCACATAGATTGAGTGACAGCGCCATCGGTTTCTCAAGTAACACATGGTGCCCTGCCTGCAGTGTTTGTATTGCAAGAGGTGCATGTTGGTCATTAGGAACAGCGATGACAATCCCATCAATATCAGTACGAGAAAGTAATGTATCTACGCTGTGTGCGACTTCACAATTGTGTTTCTCACTAAATGTATCGACGCTATCTTTCCGGGGATCGTACACTGCAACTACTTGGGTTCCTATCGCATGGGCTGCCTCTGCATGTACATCTGCAATCATACCTGCACCTATAATTCCAATCGATGTCATCTCACCGACTCCATAGTTTTTACAAATTTCACATTTCTCGATTCTAACTCAGCAAGCAGACGATTTACAACCGTACTATTGCTACCAAATGTTTCGGGTGGATGTACTCCCGGAATATCAATAGTGCCATCTACAATCATTCGTCCCATTGCAGCTGCGGGAAACCCAGTCGTACGAGCCATACTTGATTGGTCTGCTTTCGGGTCGTAGTAATCGAGTAAGTCCCAACATAGCCGAACATACTCCTCACCAAGTTTGCCTTGTGCTTCAATTTGCATAACTGTTAAGTCAGCTTCTCCTTGCTCATATCTCCAACTCTCAATAAGAATAGATGCAGTCATATCTATCGGGCGTACTGGTTTGCCATTGATTTGAATAGGTTCTTCGCTAAAAAAGCCTGCGTCTCTCAGGCAACGTATCTTTTCAACGTGTCCGGGATAACGGAGTGTGCGTTCACGCATGAATGGAACGTCGAGGGTGTCACATAATGATCGCAAGCCATCAGTGTTAAACGCTTCAAGTGTTCCAACCCCTGGAAGTTCTACAAGTTCACATTCCGAAAGTGCGGGGCGAGTTATTATCGAGCCGTTTTCGACGAGTCGAGCTGGTCTAAGATATTCTTCGATGACATCACGTGGACTAAACGGTGCTTTATACTCAAAAGGTCGGGTTCTCTCAACAGGCAACCCGCCAACAACGATTTCAAGTCGTTCGCATTCATTGAGCAAATGCACAGCATGGGAGCAGAGTAAGTGACTCATTCCAGGTGCGACTCCAAAGTCGACGATGCACGTCGTTCCGTGCTCTATTGCTAGTTGATTCAAGTTTCGGGGGTCTTCCGCCATGAATGAAATATCACAATAGGACTTTCCACTTTTGATAATTGTTTCT
>Ga0066376_10001063_pt1 | contig 26657 bp, 20 predicted proteins | sample Knorr_S15_td_Bot_FD_77009 | JGI IMG/M metagenome (GOLD analysis project Ga0066376, IMG submission 77009) | Marine microbial communities from Southern Atlantic Ocean transect - Knorr_S15_td_Bottom_ad_5009_LV_A | ecosystem: Environmental > Aquatic > Marine > Oceanic | place: Southern Atlantic... | reverse complement strand
TCCCGCGGTTATAGCTCAAGAAGCGAACAGAATGAAGTACTTCAAAGGGTCCCCCGCCTTTTTTGTAGCCACCTATAAAGCCATAAACCACCTACGGGCTATCCCCGTAAAAATCACACTAGACAATGAAACCCTAAATGTGAATTGCACGTCAGTTTTGATTCAGAACACACCTTTTTGCGGTGGCGGGTTACTGATGGCTCCGGCAGCGCGAATGGACGACGGCCTCTTTGATGTGGTCGTGGTGAAGGATATCGGGAAGGTGGACTTAATGCTGAATTTCCCGAAGATTTATAGCGGCCGCCACTTAGAACACCCTAAGTTCTCTTTGTACCGCTCCCGGTCTGTCAGGATAGACACGCCGACAAACCAGAGTAAAATGTTCGACGGTGACATTTATGGTCAAACACCAGTGAACGCGAAAGTCCTTAGAGGTGCGGCCACAATCATAGGGCCCCCACGTTGAGAAGATGAATAGAATCCAAGAAGCCTTAGAACATAAAACGATTTTCATCACCGGCGCCACGGGCTTTCTGGGGCAACCTTTGGTGGAGAAAATCTTGAGAATCGCCCCGAAGGTGGATCGACTTTATCTTCTGATCCGCCCCAGAGGGCAACGCGGCGGACAGACGATGACGGCCGAAGAGCGATTAGTCAAGGAGTTGTTTCGTTCCAATGTGTTTGATCGGCTTCACCGCTCCTATGGTGATAAAAGCAGGGCTTTTCTTGAAGAGAAATTAGTTGCGGTATCCGGCGATATCTCACAGGAAGGATTAGGCATCGATGAGGCCCTGAGAATCCGACTCCAGGAAGAGGTCGACATCGTGATCAATAGTGCCGCAGCCGTATCTTTTGATGCGCCACTCGACGAGGCGCTGGCAGCGAATGTCTTGAGTGCTGGCCGCATCGCCGAATTCGCCAACTCCTGTGAAAAAGCGATATTGGTCCATGTTTCTACGGCATACGTCAACGGCGGCAACAGTTATAGCGTTCCCGAGACGGTTCACCGCGCAACTTCCTCATCGGAAACGGAGCCCATCCACCCTAAAGGGAAATTTAGCGATGTCGCGCGCGAGGTGGAGCACATCCGCAAAATGATCAGCCAGGTAGAGGAAACCTCTCGGGACCCGAAGATCAGGGAGGAGCTGCTCAAAGAATTGCGTAAGCCTCGGAGAAGAGGCAAAGGGATGACTCGTGCTGTCAAGCTCGAGAGCCTGCGGAAAAAATGGGTGCAGAGCCGCCTGACGGAAGAGGGCATGAAGTGGGCCCGCCAGCGGGGGTGGAATGACACCTATACCTACACCAAGGCACTGGGCGAGCAAATGGTTCTCGGCGCAAGAAAAGAGGTTCCCACGGTGGTGATTCGCCCCTCGGTCATCGAAAGCAGCCTCTCGGAACCCAGCCCGGGGTGGCTGGACGGCTTGCGGATGGCCGACCCTCTCATCGTAGCCATCGGTAAGGGACGCCTCAGGTCGCTACCTTTGGACGCTAGCGTGATTATCGATCTGGTCCCCGTTGACCTGGTGGTCAATGCACTACTGGCCACCATTCCGCGAGCAGCACAGGAGGGTGGGGTGAAGGTGTACCACGTAGCAACGGGTGCCAAGAATCCAGTAACCCTAGGGGAACTCCATTTGCTCGTTTACGAATATTTCCAGAAAAACCCCATGCTGGATCGTCAGGGAGAGCCCATTCGCATCAAGCCACTTAAGTTCCCCAAGCAGAGCACCTTCCGGTTGCAACACAAGCTAAAGACCGTTTCTCTTGAGACGGCCGAGCGCACTTTGCGGAAGTTGCCTGCCTCCCGGAGGACGGAAAAAGTTAAGCGAAAAATCTCCACGGCCAGAGTAGCTTTCGACAAGCTTTACTATTATGGGGAGATCTACCGCCCCTACCTAAACCTGAACTGCCGATTCGAAGTAGACAATACAGTAGAACTTTTCAACTCGCTCAACAGAGAGGAAAAGGAACTCCTTAATTTCGACATTGGGCAATTAAACTGGCGACACTACATTCAGAATGTCCACATCCCTGGAATCAAGAAGCATGTCCTCAAGCTGGAAGGAGTCGGAGCCTTGTCGGTGGAAAACATGGCTTCCTGGGATGAACTGACCATCAATACGCTGATTGAGCGCTCGGCCGAGAAGTTCCCAACCAAAACAGCGCTCCAGATCAAGCGCGAGGGCTACTGGCAAAGATTCACCTATAAAGACCTGCATGAGGCGGCGCAGAAAATAGGACAGGCTTTTCTGGAGATTGGACTGCAGAAAGGCGACCGCGTTGTCCTTTACTCGGAAAACACACCGGAGTGGGGCGCCGCCTATCTGGGAGCTGCTTCTATCGGTGTCGTTGTTGTTCCGTTGGATGCCCAGACCTGGCACAAAGAAGTCTGGTCGGTAGTGCGATTTACCCAAAGCCGGGCGTTGCTGGCCTCTGAATATTGCCTGGCGAGGCTCGCATCCGAGGCATTGAAAGAAAACGAGGCCCGGGAATCTCCCGTGACCTTGCTGAACGTCAATCAGCGTTGCCAGCCTTTCGCCTTAAATGAGTATCCTCGTAGCACCCAACCACCCCGCCAAGAGGCCACTCTCAGGGAAAAGATTCAGGTGGAGCCTAGCGACCTAGCCTCGATTATTTTCACAAACAGCACTGCCGTTGATCCTAAGGGGGCCCTGCACACCCACCGTAATTTCATCGCCAACTTGCTAGGAGTTAACCACCACCTGCCGGTCACGGAGAGCGACCAACTCCTTTCGGTACTTCCACTGTCCCATGCCCTGGAGTTCACCTGCGGATTCTTGATGTCTATTTATGGTGGCGCCACGGTAACCTACGTTCACTCACTCAAACCGAAAGTGATCCTGGAATCAATGCAAGAAACGGGAACAACCTGCATGCTGGGGGTTCCCACCCTCTATGCCCTGATTCGAGATGATATTGAGCGGCGTATTTTGAGGACACCCAAATCCCCGCTGAAGTCGAATTTACTAAACACCTCGAAACGGGTGAGCCTGTCGGTGGAGCGGGCGCTGGGCAAAAACATCGGCCGGCAACTGTTTTCCCGTTTACACCAGGAGTTTGGAGGGCAGATCAGATTGTTTGTGAGTGGCGGATCGGCGTTGGGAGAAAAACTTTATGACGAGTTCAAGGTGCTGGGAATGCCAATCTATGAAGGCTATGGCCTGACTGAAACTGCACCGGTGCTTACCGTCAATCCATTTCAGCGCAGCAGGAAGGGCTCAGCCGGGAAGCCCCTCCCAGGTGTGGAGATCGGGATCTTTCACCCCGACAAAGAAGGTATTGGCGAGATCATTGCGCAAAGCCCCAGCCTGATGGAAGGCTACTACAATAATCCAACAGCCACGGAAGCCGTGATCCAAGACGGTTGGTTTCACACCGGAGATCTGGGTTGGGTAGATGCCGATGGGTATGTGTACGTGACGGGGCGAATCAAGGATGTCATTGTCACGGGCGCTGGCAAGAATGTTTACCCCGCCGATCTGGAAGCAATCTACCAGAGCATCCCTGCCATCAAAGAGATTTGCGTACTGGGGGTCAAGAGCGGGCTCACCGAGGACATCCACGCCGTCTTGACCCCCCAGGCCGATCCTCCGGAAACCCGAGCCCAGGCTGAGATGAAAAAGGAGATTCAGAGAGAGATTCAAAGGCTCGGAAAAGAGTTGCCCAGCTATCACCGGCTCCAACATATCCATGTCTGGTTTGAACCCCTCCCCCGGAACGATTCGGGAGAGGTTTGCAGAGAGGCGGTACGGCGCAAGCTTCTGGAAGAGCTTCAGCAGAACCGCCCACTTTTGGCCGAGGCCTCGCCAACGCAGCCTGGGCAAGGGAAAAACCGAGAGGAAGAATTATTCAGGGAACTTAGCCGGTTATCAGGCACCCCCCTCCAGGAAATCAAGGAAGACAGCCATCTTTATTCAGACCTGGGGTTAGATTCCTTGATGACGATTCAGCTTCTCTTGTTTGCCGAAAATCACTTTGGGGTCTCCGTTTCCGATCAGGTGGCACCCACGCTGCAAACCGTGGGACAGCTTCTCGAGCAGATCCGCTTCCAGGCCCCGGTAGTCGACAAAGCAAAGGCAAAGAGAAGAATTCGTTCGTCGCTACCCTATGCCGAGCGTTCGGCAACCGACCGCTGGTTGCTCGGCAGCAGCCACCGAGTTCTTAAATTGCTGTACCAAAAGTATTTTCGCTTGAAAGTGTACAACCAGGAACACCTCCCCGCCGCGGGCCCCTATATCATTGCAGCCAATCATTCCAGCCACCTGGATAGTGGGGCAATGATCTCAGCTGTCAGCGAAGCGTTGGGCCCTCATGAGGCCCAAAAAATGCACATCTTGGGGGCAAGGGATTACTTTTTCGATACCGCCCTGAAAAGCTGGTTCTTCAGCACATTCTTGAATTTAGTGCCCGTTGAAAGGGAAGAAACCTCACTGGCAGGCTTGCGGATGGTGAAGTCTATTTTGTCGGGCGGGGAATCCGTACTGATTTTCCCGGAGGGCACCCGTTCCCGGACAGGCCAACTGCAAGAGTTCAAGCCGGGTGTCGGCTTGATCGCGCAGGAATTGGGGGTGCCGGTTGTCCCTGCTTATATTCAGGGGACCCACCGGGCGATGCCTGTGGGTAAGGCTCTCCCTCACCGCCGCGGAATCGAAGTGTTTTTCGCCCCTGCAATTCTTGTCGAAACGGCCCCCCCGGCCGGCTCAGGAGGAAGCAACAACGATGAGCGCTATCGACAACTGGCGGAGGAGGTGCGCTCCGGTATCGCAGGCCTCGCCAGGGATTCGGACACCCGAACAGCGAATCAGTGAGAGGTCGAAGAAATTCCTATGACAGGCCCGCATTTCTCACACCTGATCGTCACGAAACGCAGTCAGGCCGAATCATTGCGTCGATGCAGTAGAGGGGGTGTGAGAAGTGCGGGCTAGCCCGACAGCAGCCTTTTTCGATGTCGATGGCACCATTCTCGAGGGGAACATCGTCCGCTATTATGCCTATCTGCGCACCTGCAAAATGAACCGCCTACAAAAGGCTTTGTGGATCACCTTGTTTCTTCCCAAGGTGCCCTATTACATGCTGCTCGATGCGTTTAGCCGTCGTCGTTTCAGCCAGGCCTTTTATCGCAACTATATAAACCTGAGCCCGACCCAGCTGGACGGCTTGGCTCAGGATCACTTCAGAGCCCTCATGCAACCTCGCATTTACCCCGGGTCCCTCGATCAACTGCGACAGCATCAGGACCGCAACGACTTGATCGTTTTGGTGACCAATTCTCTTGAGACCCTGGTCAAGCCGCTGGCCGACCAGATTCGGGCCTCGGCCACGCTAGCGCCGCGCTTGCGCCAGCAAGACGGCGCTTTCACGGGGGAGTTGGAAGGAGGCCCGCTGACCGATCGGAGTAAAGCTGAGGCCATTGTTTCCTTTAGCAAGGAACGCCAGCTGGATTTGTCGAGGTGCTATGCTTACGCTGACAGCCTGGACGACATCCCGATGCTGGAAACCGCAGGACATGCCAGGGTGGTGAACCCAGGAAGAAGGCTGCGAAAAATCGCCCTGGCGAAAAATTGGAAAATCCTGATCTGGAACCTTGGGGAGAACAAGAAAGAACGAACCTCTTGAAAGTATGGGCCATTCAATACATCAAGAGCGTTCCCCGCTATGCGGTGGTGCGCTCACTTGGAAGCCGCTGGCCGCGCGTAGCCACCTCCCCGTTCGCCTGCATCCGCCTTGGCCGGATTGAGCCACCGAGTCTGCCCGGGAGTGAGTGGGTTCGAGTGAGACCCATTCTTAGCGGCATCTGCGGTTCCGATCTGGCCACGATTACCGCCAAAGGCAGTCTCTATTTTTCCCCATTCACCTCGAGCCCGTTTGTTTTAGGTCACGAGGTGGTCGGAGAGATCGTCGAGGCGGGAAAACAAGCAGGGGCCCCGAAAGAAGGAGACAGGGTGGTGCTGGAACCACCCCTGACCTGCGAAATCCGGGGTATTACCAGAAAGTGTGAACCCTGCCAGACGGGGAACAGCTCTCTTTGCGTGAATTTCAATGGAGGCAACATTTCACCGGGGATCCAGACCGGCTATTGCCGGGATACGGGTGGCGGTTGGAGTGAGAGCTTTGTGGCTCACTCCAGACAACTCCACCCGGTCCCTGACCAACTTACCAACGAACATGCCGTGATCGCGGAGCCACTGAGCTGTGCGTTGCAGGCCGTGCTCAAGGCCCCATTGACAGAGGATTGCACGGTCCTCATTCTGGGGTGCGGTTCCATGGGAGCCCTCACGCTAGCAGCAATCCGAGGTGTGGGAAGTGCCTGTCGCGTTGTCATGGTAGCCAAACACCCCCACCAGCGGGAGGTCGCCGATCGTCTGGGCGCCGACGTTGTGGTTCAAGCAGGAGAGCCTTACCCAGAACTTGCTCAACTTCTAAACGCCCGCTTGTATCAGCCGGAGTTTGGAAGGCCCACTACAATTGGAGGTGCCGATATCTGCTTTGACTGCGTGGGGTCAGGACGGACCCTTGACGACGCCCTGCGGTTTACGCGCGGCGGGGGCTCGGTTATTCTGGTCGGCATGCCGGGTATCCCGCGAAATATCGACTGGACAGCGATTTGGCACAAGCAGCTCGTGGTGAAAGGCAGCTACACCAGCGAGCCCGCCACCTTCCGGCGGGCGCTGGAGTTGTTGGTTGCCCAGAGGGATAGCCTGGCCGGCATCGTGGGAGCAAAATTTCCGCTGAAGGACTATCGGGCCGCGGTCCAGTGTGCCCTGAACACAGGCCAGTCGAAAGTCACCAAAACGGTGTTTCAATTCGAGTGACCATGAGTAACGACTGCATCTATTACACAAAGAAGGGCGAGAAGCTGTTGTTTCACTACGCGGAAAACTTCTTATACGAGGAGGTGCCCGAGGGAACCCGCGTTATTTATGCCCCGCCGCCTTTGGAAGCCATCACGGCCGTCAAGGCTGCGACGGAGCAAGCCATCGAGAATCCCCTGGGATGCCCACCTCTCTCGGCACAGCTGAGGCCAGGGATGAAGGTAACGATTGCTATCGATGACCTCTCGTTGCCCCTGCCCCCGATGCAAAGGCCGGATCTGCGTCAGCTGATCCTGGAAGTGGTGTTGGAAAAACTGGCCAGTGGCGGGGTCACCGACATCCACCTGATCATAGCAACGGGCTTGCATCGAAGAATGACAGAGGCGGAAATCCGCCACTGTGTCGGGGCAAAGGTGCTTGCTGCCTTTTATCCCGATAGATTGTACAACCACGATGCGGAGGATAAGGAAAACATCGAGCACCTTGGAGAGACGGAAAAGGGGGAGATCGTTGAGATCAACAGCCGGGCAGCCCAATCCGACCTTCTCATCTATGTCAATATGAACCTCTCCAGCATGGACGGTGGAAACAAGTCTGTTCTCACTGGACTCTCCACCTACCGCAGCCTGAAGCATCACCACAACGTTCACGCCCTCATGCACTCCCAATCCTATATGCATCCTCCAAGCTCGGAACTGCATCATGTGCTGGGTCGCATGGGGCAGGTCCTTGAGGAGAGCCAGAATATTTTCCACATCGAAACCACATTGGACACCAACACCTTCCCCAAGGCTTTCGGTTTTCTCCAAAAACAGGAACGCCACCTCAATGCATTCGATAAGCTCAACTTACATGTGAGCAGAGGGGTTCTGGCGATGACCCCGGCCTCGGTCAGGCGCAGGGCTTTCATGCAGATGCGGGCCCCCTACGGGATGACCAGCATCCAGGCTGGAAGCAACGACACTGTGCATGAAAAGACCCTTGAAAATGTCTTGAAGCAACAGGTTGTGCCGGTCGAAGGGCAGTCCGATGTACTCCTGGCGGGCGTTCCCTATATCGGCCCCTATAACGTCAATTCCATGATGAACCCTCTGCTGATCGTGAACTTGACGGCGGGTTATCTCTTCAACCTCTATATCGGAAAGCCGTTGGTCCGTAGAGGTGGTGTTATGATCCTTTTTCATCCGCTGGAACGGATGTTTCATCCCCTTCATCATCCCTCCTATATCGAGTTCTTCGATCGTGTCCTGACCCAGACCAGGGTGGCCGCTGAGATCGAGAAGTATGAAGAGGAGTTCGCTTGTAACGAGCGCTACATTGACCTTTACCGCAATTCTTACGCTTACCACGGAGCTCACCCTTTTTACATGTGGTATTGGGGGTGTTATGCCATGGAGTATTTGAGCAAAATCATCGTGGTCAAGGCCCGGGATAAGGAAGTTGCTACCACCCTTGGATTCGATACCGCAAAGAGCCTTCCTGAAGCCATTGAGATGGCACAGTCTGCACTAAGCCAGAGCAGTGTTTCCATCACCCAGTTCCACTGGCCCCCCTTATGGCTGTGCGAAGTTTCTTAGCGCCTGACCTTCTTTGAAACTTGTCTCCTCTGAAAGCATCCTTAGCCGGGAGCATGCATAAATTTTCTACTGCAGTGCCGGCAATCATCCACGCTGACTGCGGTCCTTCGTCACGAAAACCTATGCACAATCCCGGCTCGACTGCAATATAGAAGAGGAGAAATCTATGTTCAGACATCCGACTCTCTTTCCGATTCTTTCGTTGATGGGCCTGTTTGCCTGCAGTGGGACTTCAGAGGAGGCCCAACAGCCGGCCCGTCAGTCCCTTTCCGATCCAGCTAAAAGCGAACAAGCATCCCTGCCTGACGAGCTGTTGCCAGGGCCAGGAGCAGAAGGTTCTTCTTCGCCAGCTGAGCAGCAGCAGGAGTTGGTGAACGAATCTGTAGCTGCCGCACCTCTCCCCCCTCCTGAACCTGTAACGATCAGGGTCCCTGTGGGGGCCGTGCTGGAGGTGCGCTTGGCAGAGCCGATGAGTACCCGAACCCATAAAGCCGGCGATGAGTTCGTTGCCATACTGGACCAGGACGTGGTCGTTGATGGGAAGGTGGTGTTTCCAGAGGGAGCGAAAGCCTATGGCACTCTGTTGGCCGCCGAAGGGTCAGGACGGGTCGAGGGCCGGGCCGAAATGACCATTACCCTGACAGAACTTCGTCTTCGGGAAGAGCCGCTTCGAGTCAAGACCGGAAATATTACTATTCAGGCCGAAGGCACCCAAAGCCGAGATGCCAAGGTCATCGGCGGAGCTGCCGGTGTAGGTGCGTTGCTGGGCGGAATCATTGCTGGCAAAAAGGGTGTCGCTGTCGGCGCTGCGGTTGGGGGCGGGGCCGGTACGGCCACCGTGCTGACCACCAAGGGCAAGGAAGTCGAATTTGAGCCTGAGCACAAGTTCAGCTTTAGTTTGAGCCGGGAAGTTGTAGTGACACTCCCCTAGCCGGGGCTAGGGGAGGTTTGACCGGAACCTCCCCATTTTCTACAATACAGTATCCTTTCGGAGCACTTTCGGAGTCGTCCCCATCCGGAGAGGTGCTGGAGTGGTTGAACAGGGCTGCCTGCTAAGCAGTTGTGCTGGAAACGGCACCGGGGGTTCGAATCCCCCCCTCTCCGCCAGGATTTTTTCGCCCCCTCGGCAGGCAGTGCTTGCGCGAGATTTGCATGAAGTAAAAGTAGGGGAATATTGAGGCCACCCCTCAGAGAGAGCCAGGGTGGATAGAGCGGGGAGGAAGCCAGTAACTGGGGGTGCTCATCGGGCTTTCAAGAAGGAGGGAACATACTGTCTCCTCCCCACACCATCTCTTAGTCCATAGACGGCAGACTTGCGAAAAGGTTCATTAAAAATCCACCAACCCGCTCGCCACAAACGTCATCGTATTTATGGAACGAGACAATTAGGGCCTAGGTTGTCGCTGTGCGACTTCACTCATCTTATTCTTGGGTCTTTTTTCCATCCATATTGACCGATGAGAGGCACGAAAGTGCAACGCTCACCACGCTCCTGATGGAATCCTTTTTGGCTCCTTCTGACCACGTAAAGGACCTGAGAGTAGCCCTCCTCCAGCGGGATCACCAATCTCCCCTTCATGGCTAGCTGTTCCAGTAGCGGACCGGGAATCTCGGGCGCGCCAGCCGTGATGAGAATGATGTCAAAGGGAGCTTCTTCCTCCCATCCCAAGGTGCCGTTGCCCATTCGGGTGTGGACCTTATCGTAGTGGAGCTGGCCCAAGGTCTCTCGGGCCTGCTCAAAAAGCTCCGGGATTCTTTCAACGGTATAGACCTCCGCGCCCAGTTCAGCCAGGATGGCACTTTGATAGCCGCTTCCGGTACCGATCTCCAGGACTCGATCACCCGGGACAACCTCGGCCGATTGGGTCATGATGGCGGTCATATAGGGTTGGCTAATCGTTTGCCCTTCTCCAATGGGGGAAGGACCATCTGTATAGGCCTCGCCTCTCAGGTTTCCGGGAAGGAACTGGTGCCGCGGAACTTTCCTGAAGGCCTCCAGCAGCTGAGCATTGCGAATGCCTCTTTTCTTCAACTGATTCTCTACCATGCGCTCCCGCTCCACTCGATAGGAATCACTCATTTGGGCTCCAAGGGTGAGATTCGGCTCCAATTTCTGGCCAGCAGCAGCTTGAGTTTACGTCTCTCCCGTTGGCTCAGGTGCGAGCGCCTTCCCGCAAATTCCTGCTCCAAGTCGGTCAGTTCTCTCACCGAAGAGAGCCGTTGCGTTTTATCCCGTAACGCGTAGAACAGATCGGAGTACTCTCCGCAAAGCTCTTGAATGAAGGTGTAAGATTTGCGATGGATGGCACAAGGGCCATGCCGGCGGATCGCTGCCTGGTGCTCTTGGGTACCGTACCCCTTGTTTCGATCCAATCCATATTGGGGATAGGCCCGCCCGAGCTCGACCATCAGTTGGTCCCGGTAAGTCTTGGCGACAATCGATGCTGCTGCGATGGAAAAGCTGAGGCCGTCCCCCTTGCTGAATTTGTTCTGGGGCATGGAGAGTCCCGGAATTTCTCTGGCGTCCACCAACAGGTGGTCCGGACGAAGGGGAAGGTTTTCCACTGCCCGCCGCATGGCCAGGAGGCCTGCATGATAGACATTCAGCTCGTCGATTTCGGTGACCTCCGCCAATCCCACTCCGACCCCCAAAGCCTTTTTGCGAATGATTTGGGCAACCTCCCGGCGAACCTGGGGGCTCAAACGCTTGGAATCATCCACTCTTGAGATGAAGATGCCGGGAGGAAAAACAACCGCCGCGGCGACCACGGGTCCAGCCAGAGGCCCCACTCCAACCTCGTCGGCTCCGGCAATATGGCGGATCCCGGACTCCCACAGCACCCACTCCAGGTTGAGCATGGACTCAATGCGGGTCCGCTCCGATTTTTCTTTCTGACGCCGATTTTTCAGTTGGCGATAAAGCCTTCGAACGCCCTCTCGTGGATCTCTCTGCAATCTGGCCAGAAGCCCTGGCGGGGCGGAGTCTTCTGGATTGAGGAAATGCCTTCGGATTTCGGCAACTGAAAGTCTGGATAGGTCCAGTTCCATGACGAGACACTACTCACGCTAAATGAAAATCAAATGGCCAAAAGAAGAGGGTACATGAAAATCAGGTTGCCCCGTGAAAGTAGGTCTCCAAGCCAGATACTCACGATGAGGCTCCTTTCCGGCTATGCGGTAAAGATTCACTCGCCAGGATGCGCCCACCTCGGGCGGTTCTTCCCAAATCGATTTATAGGGCAATCCCAGGAATACCCTCCAGATAGATTCATGCTTGCTCAAGAGAGTCTCTAGCTCAAGATCGGAGTTCCATTCGAGGTCTACCTCCACCCGAGGTTCTACGATCCGCATATTCGCCCACTGCCCAAGAGGGCTCACTTCGATTTCGAAGTAGCTAGGAGCTGCACCGGGCTTTAGAAATACTTCCACCACATCCTTGTTCCAAAGACCTTCAATTGCAGTCTCCCTGCTCCATTCAGGGTTAACATTGAGGGAATCAAACCGGGATTCAAAATAAAAAAAGACCGCCTGTTCGTTCCATAAGGAACGAACAGGCGGTCAGGTTCATCCAATGATGACCCTTTTCGCCCAGAGCCGATCTTCCGTCCCAATACCGGTCAATGACTGTTGCTTCACACTTTCCCCAGAGTTTATTGAAAGGGTCAAAAAGAGTTGTGTGGGTTTCTGAAGTGCGCTGGGAGAAAATCGCGTTTTCGGGCATTCGTGAATCTTTATTATATAATTGCAACCCGTGAAAATCGAAACGGTTGGGTTATTGGGGTTTGGACGCTTTGGCAAGATGGCGTATGAGCATCTCCGCCGCGATAAGAAGGTGCGGGTTTACGACTCCAACTCGTCCCAGCTCCAGGGCATTTCAGAGGCGACGACTTTCGAAGAAGCTGTTTCTGCTCCCCTGATTGTCCTGTGCGTGCCCATATCAGCCATGGAGGACACCTGTAAAAAGATGGCCCCGTTGCTGCGAGAAGGACAGATTGTGGTGGACACGTGCAGCGTCAAGAAGCGACCGCTGGAATGGATGTCGACCCATCTTCCTGAATCGGTCCAGATCCTGGGCACACATCCACTCTTTGGGCCAGACAGCGGCAAGGAGGGGGTGGCGGGTTTGAAAATCGCCTTGTGTCCCGCTCGAATCGAGCAGGAATCGTATCGCAGCATCCAGCAATACCTGCACAGGCTGCAATTGGTGACCGTAGAGGTGACGGCCCAGGAGCATGACCAACAGATTGCGAGAAGCCAGGCCGTTTTCCATTTGATTGCTCAGGTGATGAAGCAGCTGAAGTGGGCTTCACAGGACATCTCTACGCCAGGGCCAGAGGCCTTTGATCGTTTGGTCAGGACCGTACAGCAGGACACCGACCAACTGTTTCTGGATATCGAGCGGGAAAATCCCTTTGCGGCAGAGTGGCGTCAACGATTCATCCAGGAGGTGTTGAGCCTGGACAAGAAACTCTCCGACTCCAAGGAGGAGCCCCCTTTGGCTAGCCGGGATTATGCATGATTCCGGCCAGGGGATAGACCTCTCGTCATCTGCCTGACCGCAGCGGTAGAACAGGAAAGTCGATGGGGTAGCCTGATAGCTTTGAAATCCTTTACCCTCCTGCAGAAGATAGAGATCGTTCTGATGAGCCTTGCGGGATGGATCCTGCTGCGACTGATTGGAGCGACCCTGCGCTATCGGGTAGAGGGCTGGGAGCACATCAGGCAAGCCCAAGAGAAAAAAGAGCCGTTTATTGGCTCTTTCTGGCACAATCAAGTCTTCTGCGCCGTCCACTTCTGGCGCTTCCAAAACATTGTTGTGATGACCAGCCGGCATTTTGACGGGGAAGTCATTGCCCGGGTGATCAGGAAGCTGGGATTCATTCCCGCCCGCGGTTCGAGTAGCAGAGGTGCGGCCAAGGCTTTATTAGAAGCAAAGCAAAAGGTGCAGCAGGGACTTACCGTGGCCTTCACCTCGGATGGCCCGAGGGGCCCAGCCTATCGAGTGAAGCCAGGACCTGTCTGGCTTTCCCGCAAGACGGGGGTATCCATATTGCCCTTCCATATTCAGCCCAAGTGGTTCTGGAGTCTCAACAGCTGGGACAGGTTCCAAATCCCCAAGCCCTTTAGCCCCGTTCTGGTGAAGATTGGACAGCCTCTGCTCGTCCCCTCTGAAGAGGACCAAGAACGCTGGGTGATTCGTCACCAGGAAGAGATGGACCGAATTGGAGCCTATAGCCAAGCCTATTGGGGAGAACAACAAGCGTAGGGGTCAGCCGGCGGCTGACCCGACCCGAACGAGCGGCACGTGCTTTACCGGTGTGGCTTGGGTTAGCCCCTATCGTTGCTTCTAGCCGGGATCATGCATAATCCCGGCTATCGAGCCCTGATTCTCACGTTGCGTTTGAAAGCGGTCATGTTCCAGGTGGCCATCTCCAGGAGGGCGACCTTCAGGGAATAGACCCCCGGCGGGGCATACAGCTTATTGGTATAGATGATGCCCCGGCCAGCGCGGATCTCTTTGCCCTCCAGGTTGACACGGAAAATTTCTCTCAACCGGGCCACTTCATCCCCTTGCTGATTCAGCAACAGGGCGATAACACCGAACCCGGTCCGAACATCCCCCTTTTCTGTTCTCTGCAAACTGAAGGGACTGATCTTGATGCGAAATGGGAGTCCAATCTGCCCGCCCTGCCGTTGCTGAGGCAGGAGATCCAGGTCAGCGCCAATCTCTCGGAATGTAAGATGGAGGTTATTGGGAACCCGGTCCATCGCGTCATCATCAAAAAGCGCAGCGATAACCTCCTGCTTGACCGTCGATCGTTCGGGGAGGGTCTCGAATCGAGCAGGGATGTAGGCGTTGGGGTAGGCGATGTCCACCCGAATGTTGCGGTCCTCCTTACCGAGATAAGGATCATCGGTGGAATAGCCAATCGCATAGAGGTTGCCAAACACGTCGTCATTGATTTGAGCCATGACCTGGTCAAAATTAAGGATGGTTTCGAACCCGCTGAAATGCCCTCCATTGGTCCTCAACGACAAACTGGCAAAGGCCAGCTCCTGGGCTTCTCGATCGTTGCCTGCAGAGGCGGAAGCGCCCGCTTGGGAAAGGGGCGAAGAGGGGCCGATATAAAGTTGGCCTGCTGATGGAACCAGAACGGTGTAAATGACCACATTATTACTCTGGGCCAGAGAGACGCTTTGGGGGGCGATTCGATAGGTGTTGTCCATGCCGTCGGAGATGAGAATCACCACGTTTCGGGTTGCTCCAGGAGAATTCTTCATTCGCAAAATCAGCGCGTTCAGCGAATCGTAGAGGGCCGTTGGGCCCAGATGCTCATCAGCTTCTGTTAATGCCTTCTGAGCCAGGGCTCGCGTGGAAGTAAAATCTTGCAGCCGCATCAGCTTATCGGAAAAGCCGAAGATGCCAACTTCCGTGAAGTCATGCAGACTTTCCAGAAAAGTTCCCGCCGCCGTAAGTTCTTCCGCCCGGGTGGCGAGGGTGCTGCCACTCATGTCGATTAAAAAGGCGAGCCTGAGGGGTCCCATCTCCCCTTCTGTGTTGCGCGGCGGCTCAAAAAAGACAATTTCCTGAAGTGCCCCACCTTCGAAGACTCGAAAGTGGGCCTGAGTCAAATGGTTGAGGAGTCCCCCATCGGTCTCCTTCACCATGAATTTCAGAGTCGCTAAATTGACGTCTATGCGAATGCGGTCCCCTTCAATGGGACTGGATGATTGAGCGGCAGCGGTGATGCAGGAAAAGCTCAGGCCCCAGAACAAGAGGGCGCACCAAGCAGAAGGGACACTGAAAACCATCCTCAAGCCCCTCATGGGTTGTTGATCCTCACTAAATTCAAGAACTCCATCCGGGATCGTTGATCCTGACGAAATTTTCCCAGCAGGGTCGAGGTCGTGACTTTGACATTCTGCTTTTCAACGCCACGCATCATCATACAGAGATGCTGAGCTTCAATAATCACCCCAACTCCCTGGGGATTCGCATGTTCTTGGATGGTGTGGGCGATTTGTTGGGTGAGGCGTTCCTGGACTTGCAAGCGCCGTGCGAACAGTTCGACCAGACGAATCACTTTACTCAAGCCAATCACCTTGCTGGTAGGCAGGTAGCCTACATGGCACTTTCCGAAGAAGGGCAGGAGGTGGTGCTCGCACAGGCTGTAGACCTCGATGTTTCTGATGATCACCATCTCGTCATACTGGACATCAAAGAGGGCGTCTTTGAGGAGTTCCTCGACATTCTCGGAGTAACCCTTGGTCAGAAACTTTAACGTCTCAGCGACCCGAGCAGGTGTTTTCCTGAGTCCTTGGCGCATCGGATCTTCACCAAGTTCCTCCAGCATATTCTCAATTAGCTTTTCCACGAAACTCCTTTGGGGGTTATCCCGGAGGCCAATCGAAGGATCGCCCGCCCATCAAATGAAGGTGAATGTGAAAGACCGTCTGCCCCGCCGTCACGCCGTTGTTTATGACCACCCTATAGCCGTCCCGGAGGTTTTGATCCTCGGCTACCTGGCGGGCCATCAAGAGGAGGTGGCCCAGCAGGCCCCCCTCTTGTTCAGAAGCTTCAGCAAGAGTAGGGATGTGTTTCTTGGGGATGATCAGGATATGGGTCGGTGCTTGCGAGTTGATATCCCGAAACGCCACCGCCTGATCGTCCTCACGAATGATGTCAGCCTGCAGTTCTCCTTGAGCAATTTTGCAAAAAATACAACCCGGCATAGGTTCTCCTTAGAGGATCTTGAGCTCAACCATATCAAATAATGATCAGGTTTTCATGGTCTCTGATCCGACAGGCGACCAAAAATCGCACACCGGTCGATATGGGCAAGATCTTTTCGTGAGTCTTCCAGAACCCAACCCTTTTTTTGAGCCAGTCGGCAAATCCCTTTCCTGGCCCCCTCACCCAATTCAACCACCAATTTCCCCTGAGCCCGCAAAACTTTGTGGGCTTCGGAAAACAGCTCCTTGTAGACCTGTTGCCCCGATTCTCCGGCATAGACCGCCTCGCGGGGTTCATGTTTGTCTACGGAGGCGTCAACCCGGTTTCTTTCCTCAGGGCTCACATAGGGAGGGTTGGAGACGACCAGATGAAAATAACCGGGTCGGTCTCTCACGGGATTCAGTGTCTGACCCTCTCGGAATTCAACGCGGTCCAGGCAGCGGTGCTTTTGAGCATTCTGGCGGGCCACCTTTAAGGCAATGGGAGAGACATCTGTTGCCGTAACCACAACCCGGGGTTCTTCGCAGGCCAGGGTGATGCCAATGCAGCCGGATCCCGTACCCACGTCGATTGCCCGCAGGTGTTCTTCGGGGCTTTCCCGCAGAACACCCAAGGCAGCTTCCAAAACCAGCTCTGTTTCGGGTCGGGGAATGAAAACCCCGGGCCGAACCGAGAATTCACGGCCATAGAATTCCTGTTTACCCCGAAGATATTGCAGTGGAAAGTGCTCGCCTCGCTTGATCAACCACTGCTGAAACAGATGCTTCTCTGCAGTGGAAAGTGGATGTTCCGGGTGGGTGTACAGGAACGTTCGATCGCGCTGCAGAACGGAGGCAACCAGAAGGTCAGCGTCTTGGCGAGGGGATCGGAGTCGGCGCTTGGCAAGATAATCGGCTGCAGACTGGAGCGCCTCTTGAACTGTCACGGTCTTAGCCCGCATTTCTCACACCCCCTCTACTGCATCGGCGCAATGATCCGGCCTGACTGCACGACCCGCAAAGCACTCAAGCCGGCCCTTCCGCCGCTTCGTGACGAGCAGGTGCGAGAAGTTCGGGCTTGTTCTTGAGTTGTCCGGATCAGGCGATTTTTTGATTTCCTAACAGCTCTGTCCGCTCGGAGGTGATCAAGGCCTCAACGATCGCATCCAGGTTGCCTTCCATGATGAGAGCGAGTTGATGCAAGCTCAGGCCGAGTCGATGGTCTGTGACCCGATTCTGTGGGTAATTGTAGGTCCGAATTTTCTCACTGCGATCTCCGCTTCCAACCATGGCTCTTCGCTTTTCGGCAATTTCGCCTTGTTGCTGCTGAAGCGCTTTTTCGTAGAGTCTGGAGCGCAGAACCTTCATCGCCTTGGCTTTGTTCTTGATCTGAGACTTTTCATCCTGGCAGGTCACCACTTCTCCGGTGGGAATGTGGGTGATGCGCACTGCCGAGTATGTCGTGTTGACGGACTGCCCGCCTGGTCCCGAGGAGCAGTAAGTGTCAATTTTGAGCTCCTTCGGGTCAACCTGAATATCGACTTCGTCGACTTCGGGCAAGACGGCTACGGTGACGGCAGAGGTGTGGAGGCGGCCCTGGGTTTCGGTCTCGGGAACTCGCTGCACCCGGTGAACGCCGCTTTCGTACTTCAGGCGGCTGTAGACGTTTTTCCCCGCGATCATGGCGATCACTTCCTTGAATCCACCTACCGAGGAGTGATGGGCCGAAAGCACCTCGACGGTCCAATTGTTGCGCTCGGCGTATCGCGAATACATCCGGAAGATACCCTGAGCAAAAAGACTGGCTTCATTTCCTCCCGTGCCGGCCCTGATTTCCAGGATAACGTTCTTGGCGTCGTTGGGATCCTTGGGAAGAAGAAGCCCCTTGAGCTCCTCTTCGCAACTCGTCTTTTGCTCCTCTAGCTGCTGAGATTCCTGGCGAGCCATCTCGAGAAGTTCCTCATCCTGTTCTTCTTCCAGAAGCCTTTGGATCCCAGTGATCTCTTGTGAAATGGACTTGTACTCGCGGAATTTGTCAACGATCTCCTGAAGCTCTGCATGGGCCTGGGCCGTTTTACGATACTGCTCCGGGACTGCAATCAGGTCCGCGTCTCCCAGCTTTTGCGAGAGATTTTCATATTCTTCTTCAAGTGCTTGAAGTTTCTGAAACATGAGGAGAGGAGATTAGCCGGTTGGACGCTGCGACTTGCCCTTCGCGTATTTTTTACGGAACCGCTCGACCCTTCCCGCGGTGTCGACCAGTTTCTGCTTGCCGGTGAAAAACGGATGACATTCGGAGCAAATATCCAGACGGACTTCTCCAGACATTGTGGAGCGCGTTTCCCACTGATTGCCGCAGGCGCAGCGCACGGATACCAACTCATATTGGGGGTGAATACCACTCTTCATAACATAAACTCCCTTAGCTCATAGCAAAATCAAACGACTGACCACTGAATAGTCCTTGCACAGCGATCCGAATGCTCGCTGGGTTACAGCGGATCAAGTGACGGGTGCCGCCGAGGGAGAGTAGTTTATCAAAAGGCGACCGCGAAAGTCGATTCATTCCCCTTTGAAGCAAACCTCAGAAACTGGTTTTGCAAGCTGCCTCGAACAGGCGAAAGCTATCCATGAATCAATCGTTCGTTCCTTTGTCTCATGGGCCTTGCAGCTTGACAAGCCCTTGGCTGCGGGGTATAAGTTGCTACTCAAATCTTTCGGCGAGGGGATGCTAGATATTGTCTGATACAGACTTCAGCAAGGGCGGTGAGAAGAATTCGCTCGCTCCGCACTTTCGATTGGCGAATAGCGCGAAACTTTTTGAAATGAGAGATGTTCTTTATCCGTTGCCGCATGCAGGCAGCTGTCCCGCTCCTATCGGAGAGGGCTTATTGAAGAGGTCCGAATGTCTGTAGCTGGGAGAAAGGCGGAGGAGGAACAAGCCGCCGCCCAGGTTAAAACTCAAGAGGAAACCCCTATGGCCGAAACCCCCGTGGCCGAAGCCCCTGTCATTGAAAGCCCCAAGGACATCGACCACGAAGAGATGCAGGAGGCTTACAACCTCAGCTTCAAGAATATCTCAGAGGGCGCGGTTGTACCAGGAACGATACTGAAGATTTCCGACTCTCACGTGGTTGTCGATGTAGGGTTCAAGTCGGAAGGACGAATCTCTCTGGACGAATTCCGCGATGATGCCGGCAACCTGACGATCAAGCCGGGAGACAAAGTGGACGTCCTTCTCGAGCGCACAGAAGATAAAAATGGCCATGTCGTGGTGTCTCGGCAGAAGGCGGAGCGGATGAAGATCTGGACCGCACTTGAGAAGGTCTATCAGGATGAGTCGATCATCACGGGGCGGGTTATTGAGAGGGTCAAAGGGGGCCTGGCCGTCGATGTCGGGGTGAGGGCGTTTTTGCCCGGCTCCCAGGTGGATCTTCAACCCACCAGAAACTTGGATAGCTGGTGTGGCCAGGAGCTGCGCATGCGTGTCATCAAAGTGAACAGGCGGCGTGGCAACATCGTACTCTCTCGAAAGGCGGTGCTGGAAGAAGAGCACTTCAAATTGAAGGAAACGACCCTCAAAGAATTGGAGGCGGGAAAGGTTGTTTCGGGAATCGTCAAGAATATTACCGACTACGGAGCGTTTGTGGACCTCGGGGGCATCGATGGGCTGTTGCATATCACCGACATGTCCTGGGGGCGGGTGAACCATCCATCGGATCTGTTCAAAGTAGCCGACGAGATTGAGGTCAAGATCCTGAAATTCGAACGATTGGAAGAGAAAGTTTCTCTGGGATACAAACAGCTGAGCGAGGACCCCTGGCTCAGCGCCGTAGAGCGCTATGTGAGAGATACTCGAGTGAAGGCAAAGGTAGTGAGCCTGACCGACTACGGAGCATTCGTTGAACTCGAGGAAGGAATTGAGGGGCTGATCCATATATCCGAGATGACCTGGAATCGACGCATTAAACATCCATCCAAGCTGTTGGGCGTCGGGGATGAGGTGGAGGCGGTTGTTCTGGACATGGATGCTTCAGCACGACGGATCTCTTTGGGGATGAAACAAACGGAGCCTAACCCTTGGGACTCCATTGAAGAAAAATACGCGATCAACTCGATTATCACGGGAAAGGTCCGAAACCTGACCGATTTCGGTGCCTTCGTTGAGGTTGAGGAAGGAATCGAGGGGTTGGTCCATATTTCGGATCTCAGCTGGACCAAGAAGGTGCAACACCCATCGGAGATTGTGCAGAAGGGCGACGAAGTGAGCGCTGTGGTCCTGAACGTTGATGCGGACAATCAACGCTTGTCTCTCGGGATCAAGCAGCTCGAGCCAGACAAGTGGGAGGAATTTTTTTCTGGGCACCAGATCGGAGATGTGGTGCATGGAAAGATTGTCCGGTTGACCACCTTCGGAATCTTTGTCGAGTTGAGCGAGGGTATCGAAGGGCTTTGTCACGTATCCGAACTAGCGGAACAACACATCGACAACCCGGAGGACCACTTTGAGGTTGAACAGGAACTGGATGTGAAGATCATTAAGCTGAATTTGTTGGAACGGAGGATTGGCCTGTCGGTGAGAGCCCTGACGGAGGATTCTGACAGGGAAGAGGGTTGGGCCTATAAGCCCGAAGTCGCAACCACTTCCATCGGGGATATTGCCGGTGAGCAGTTGGGTCAATTGAAAAAGAAGGCCGAGCAGGTAGAAGGAGCCGATGATGACGAAAGCTGACCTTATTGACGAGGTGGCCAAAAATTCGGAGTTGAGCAAAAAAGACGCGGAGTCAATCGTCCAAGCTGTCTTGGATAGTATTGTCGAGTCGCTGAAGTCCGGTGGGAAAGTAGAGCTTCGGGGCTTCGGCAGTTTTCGCCTTCGGGACAGATCTTCCCGTGAGGGTCGCAATCCGAAAACCGGCGAGAAGGTCTTTGTTCCCGCCAAGAAGGTTCCCTACTTCAAGCCCGGAAAGGACCTGAGAGAACTGATCAACTCATAGATGGATCACCTTTGGACTCCCTGGCGCTTCCATTACCTCTCCTCGGGTCGCCAGGAAGCGAACTGTGTTTTTTGCCTTCTTTCCTCCACGGATGAGGATCGGCAAAGTTTCATTCTTCTTCGCCAGGAGCACACCTTCCTTGTTCTGAATCGATTCCCCTACACGACAGGCCACTTGCTGGTGGTTCCCCACAGGCATGTGGCTACACTCACCGACACGGCAGGCCCTGAACTGAGAGAGATGATGGCCCTGGCCCGCCGGTGCGAGCAGGTTTTGCAAGAGGTCTACCAACCCGATGGCTTCAATATAGGATTTAATCTGGGGAAAAGTGCGGGGGCTGGTGTTGCCGGTCATTTGCATCTCCATATCGTTCCCCGCTGGGAAGGCGACGCCAACTTTGTTTCCGTGATCGGACAGACTCGGGTCATCCCGGAAGATCTGGAAACAACCTACGAAAAACTTGCCCCTCACTTTCAGTGAGAGTGTGTAAACATCCAAAACGGTAAAAACATCAAAAAGCACATCGTTGAAAAAGGGATTTTCCTTCTCCAGGTGAGGATCTTTTCTGCAACTATGCTTGCCGAAAGGAAATATGCCCAACCTTCACAGTTATTAAAGGATTTTCTGAAGGAAATCGCCTCGATTTGGGCGGAAAGGCCCTATGGCATTGAAGGGACCGGCCTGAGGGATTTTCATGTCTCAGTTTCTCAAAAATTTCATTGAAGCCCCTTGAACCCCGTGTTAGGTTTAGTTCTTTCCCGGGCACACTCTCACTCAGGGAAACCGAAAGGTTTTCCACATCTGTGGAAATTGTTGTGGAAAGTGATGCGGACTCCAGGAGGTCTAAGAGGGGTCCAGTTGACAGAGGATTTACACTGAACTTGGGAGCAGGGGGAGGACTATGGAGGTCTGGGAGAGCGTTCTGTCGTGTATTGAAAAGCGAGTTTCTCATCAGAACTTCGATATCTGGTTTAAGCCCACCATTCTTAAGAGAGAGGATCTCGGCAAGAAGAAACTCTTTGTTCAGGTTCCCAATAAGCACTTCAAATATTGGCTCGCGGAGAACTATTCGGAAGTCATTCAAGCGTCGCTGGTTGAGCTGAAACTTGAGGATTTCAGGGTCTCATTCGTGGCCGACGACGATTCGGGCCAACAACGGGTGAGTGAAACCCGGTTGGTGGCGGCCCTGCAAGAGCCCTGTCCGGATGCAGCCAATTGCCGCCTGAACGACAAGTACACCTTCAGCCGCTTTGTGGTGGGCTTTTGTAATAAGTTTGCTCACCTGGCTGCGGTTGCTGTGGCGGAACAACCTGCCAAGGCCTACAACCCCTTCTTTATTTATGGAGCCGCGGGATTAGGAAAGACCCACCTGATGCACGCTATGGGGCATTTCATTAAGGTTCAGGCTCCGCAGACTCGGCTCATGTATCTGTCCTCTGAGCACTTCATGAACGAGCTGATCAACGCCATCCGCTACGACAAAACCATCCAATTCCGAGACAAGTATCGTAATATCGATGTGCTTTTAATGGATGACATTCAATTTCTGGCCGGCAAGGAGCGAACCCAGGAGGAGTTCTTTCACACCTTCAACGCTCTCTATGACTCTCAGAAGCAGATCGTCATCACCAGCGATTGTCCCCCCAGAGAGATCCCCACTTTGGAGGAACGGCTGCACAGTCGTTTCGAATGGGGCTTAATAGCGGATATGCAACCTCCCGATGTGGAGACCAAAGTTGCCATCCTGCGAGAGAAGGCGAAATTTGAAAATGTGAGCCTACCTGATGATGTGACTTATTTCATTGCCAAGAACGTCAAGTCGAATGTTCGAGAACTGGAGGGCTCCCTGATACGGCTGGCGGCTTACAGCAGCTTGACCGGAGAAAGAATCACTCTTGCCCTGGCCCAGGAAGTTCTCAAGAACCTCGCCGAAAACAATACTCGCGTGATTTCCATCGAGGGTATCCAGAAGGTCGTTGCCGACCATTATTCCTTGAAAGTCGCTGAGCTCAAGGCGAAAAATAATTCGCGGCGGGTGGCTGAGCCCCGTCAAATGGCCATGTTTTTGTGCCGGAAACTGACCGAGTGTTCGTTGCCGCAGATAGGAAGGGAGTTCGGGGGAAAACACCACACGACGGTTCTTCACTCGATCCGCAAGGTTGAGGGTAAACGCAACAAGGATCCCAAGATCGAGAGCACTTTAAGCGAGCTGGCCAATGCAATCCGATGACCGCAGACTGATTGCAGAAAGGGAGTGAAATTATCGTGGATTTTGTGGTGAAGAAAGCGGAGTTGTTCAGGGAACTCCAGTATGCACAAGGGGGGGTAGAGAGAAAGACCACCGTTCCTATTCTTTCCAATCTTTTACTGGAGACTACGGCCAATACCTTGGTGGTGACGGCAACGGATCTGGATGTAACGGTTCAGTGCACCTGTCCTGCCAGCGTTAAAGTGGCCGGGGCGCTGGCTGTCTCTGCCCGCAAGCTCTTTGACATTGTTCGGTTTCTTCCTGAAGCCGATATTCATTTCAAAAGCGATGGCCAAAACTGGATTCAGGTTACCTGCGACAGATCCAGATTTAAGATCGCAAGTCTACCCAAGGACAATTTTCCGGAAATTCCTTCCGTGGATGCCAAAACCATTGCTCTCCCCGCTCAGCCCCTCCATTACATGAGTACAAGCTGTATTTTTGCCATTACCCAGGAAGAATCACGCTACACCCTGAATGGAGCCTTGATGATCCTTAAGCCGGGAAGCATTACTCTGGTGTCCACAGATGGACATCGGCTGGTGTTTGTCTCGCGCAAATTGGAGGTTGCAGGGCTGGAAGAAGAGAAGAAGGTTCTGATTCCTAAAAAGGCTCTTACGGAGCTCAGTAAATTGACGGCGGAGGGTGTTTCCAGCATTGAATTTGGAAGCAGCGAAAATCACCTTTTTTTCAGGGTTGGCGAAAGACTGCTGGTTTCACGCCTGCTGACGGGACAATTCCCAAACTACGATATGGTTATCCCTCAGGAGAACGACAAGCAGGTCGTATTGAACACCCGCGAGTTTGTCGATGCCCTCAAGCGGGTGTCCGTTATGGCCGATGAAGAATCGCACGCAGTCCGTCTGTCGGTCACAGAAAATCAGCTGGACATTCATTCCAGTGGGGCGGAAGTCGGGGAAGCAAAGGAAAGCCTGCCTGCCATCTACAAAGGGGAATCGGTGGGGATCGGGTTTAATGCCCAATACCTGCTCGATTTTCTTTCGGGCTTGGAGAGTGAGGAGATCGAGCTTGATCTCCGCGATGAGGAAACCCAGGGCCTGTTGAAACCTAGGCCCAAGGGAGACTACCTCCATCAGTACGTGATCATGCCCATGAAACTCTAGCCGGATTATTCCAAGGTTCTGGTCACAAAGTGGGGTAGGGGCGAGCCGGTGGCTCGCCCGAACCGTTCGGATGGCACCCGCTTGTGCGGGTCGCGCAGTCGGTGCAGCATGCCAGCTAGCGGATTTGGGCGTGAGAAAGGTGGGATAAGAGGCGTCTTAGTGACTTGCGCTAAGGTCTCATTCCCCCTCCAAAAAAACTCCCTCTGACCGCCCAATTCACCTTTTTAGGGGCGCTGGTTGGGTTACCTGGGCCCTGTTTCAGAAAAAGAGCGTGGACCACAATATATAGTGGTTAACTATATACCTATCGCACAACATATTCAATATATAGGGAGAGTCACCAGAGGTCATATGTTATAATGAGAGCAGTTTATAAGGGGCGAACAATGTATGGCTGAGAAAATCGACGCACTCGATCTCGAGACGAGCTACACCGCTGATAATATCAAGATACTGGAGGGCCTGGAGGCTGTTCGAAAGCGCCCGGCCATGTACATTGGTTCGACTGGAGCTCCGGGACTTCACCACCTCGTTTATGAAGTCATAGACAACTCGGTGGATGAAGCGCTGGGGGGGTATTGCAAGAATATTTCACTGACCATTCACATCGATAACTCGGTGACCGTCATCGACGACGGACGAGGAATTCCCGTCGATATTCACCCCGAGAAAGGAATACCGGGCGCAGAAGTGGTGATGACGACACTTCATGCGGGCGGGAAATTTGATCACGATAGCTACAAGGTATCGGGGGGATTGCACGGTGTGGGTGTGTCGGTGGTCAATGCCCTGTCCGAGCGATTGGACCTGGAGATCTGGCGTGACAACCTGGTTCACTGTCAGAGCTACGAGTACGGCATTCCCGTGACAGCTTTCGAAAAGACCGGCAAGACAAAGAAGCGGGGAACGAAAATCACTTTCAAACCCGACGCTCAGACCTTTGAAACCTTGGAATTCAATTTTGATACTTTGGCTCAACGCATGCGGGAAATGGCCTTTCTCAATCAGGGATTGATCATTGAGGTTGAGGATTTGCGCACCGATAAAAAGCTCAAGTTTCAGTACAAAGGCGGAATCGTCGACTTCGTTGAACACCTCAACAGGAACAAGAACGTCCTACACCAGAAGCCTGTTTATATCCATGCGGCAAAGGACAATATTGAGGTTGAGGTCGCTCTTCAGTACAACGATGGTTACAACGAAACGCTTTTCTCTTTTGCCAACACCATCAATACCATCGAAGGGGGCACTCACCTGGCAGGGTTCAAAGCAGCCCTGACCCGGACCTTAAATGCCCATGCTTCGGCTTCCAATCTTGCTAAGGATCTCAAACAGAACCTGAGCGGGGAGGATGTCCGGGAAGGCCTGACGGGCGTCATCAGTGTCAAGCTGCCGCAGCCCCAGTTTGAAGGACAGACCAAGACAAAGCTGGGGAATAGTGAAGTCAAGGGCCTGGTGGAAACGATTTGCAATGACAAACTGAGTATCTTTCTGGAACAGAATACCGCCGTAGCCAGGCGGATCGTGGAGAAGGCAGTCGAAGCTGCTCGCGCCCGCGCAGCGGCCCGAAAGGCTCGCGATCTCACCCGCCGCAAGGGTGTTTTAGAAAACCTTTCCCTTCCCGGGAAGCTGGCCGACTGCCAGGAAAGAGATCCGCAGTTTTCCGAAATTTTCCTGGTTGAGGGAGACTCCGCGGGAGGTTCGGCCAAACAAGGGCGAGATCGGAAATTCCAAGCGATTCTGCCCATCAAGGGAAAGATCCTGAATGTGGAAAAGGCCCGTTTTGACAAGATGCTGGGCAACGAAGAGATCGCCATCATGATCTCGGCAATTGGAACGGGTATTGGCGCCGATGACTTTGATTTGACCAGGCTGCGTTACCACAAGGTGATCATCATGACAGATGCGGATGTGGATGGAAGTCACATCCGCACCCTGCTCCTCACCTTTTTCTATAGGCAGATGACACAGCTGGTCCAGGCTGGGCATGTGTATATTGCCCAACCCCCGTTATATCGAGTCAAAAGAGGCTCCGACGAGAGATATCTCCACAAGGAGGAGCATCTCAGAGAGTACTTGATGGACAAAGCGACCCAAGACCTGGTGGTCAGCGTCTCCAAGACCGGACAATCGTATGAGAAAGCGGATCTTATCGATAAGATGCATGC
>Ga0066376_10001062_pt1 | contig 26659 bp, 6 predicted proteins | sample Knorr_S15_td_Bot_FD_77009 | JGI IMG/M metagenome (GOLD analysis project Ga0066376, IMG submission 77009) | Marine microbial communities from Southern Atlantic Ocean transect - Knorr_S15_td_Bottom_ad_5009_LV_A | ecosystem: Environmental > Aquatic > Marine > Oceanic | place: Southern Atlantic... | reverse complement strand
CTGTGCTTACCGCTACGGGAATGCCGATCAATGCACCGACGATTAGTCCATAGATAGCGGAAATGCCAACCGCGATGAGATGGGCGATCGTTGAAATCTCCGCGTGTTGGTTGTCAATGTACGCCCATCCCTGAAGCGCCGCATACAAGGCGCCACAGAGGCCACTGGCGGAAATTCCCAGCATGATGTACTTAATGTAATAGGGTTGGCTGCGAGCGAGAGCAGCCGATTTCATATAGGTTGAAGCGGGTTTTTTTGTTCGGGTCGCATTCACTTTAGAGATCTCCTGGGCTGGTATTAGCCATGGAAATGTTGACGGTCACTCGCCATCCGTAACGGGTGATATTGTATCACATCCGCTCATCCATGAGCCGCTCTCTCCGTTTCTTGATGCAGCAGAGAACTCATGCATGAGACAAATGCGGAGGGTTTGTACATTACTGCTTAACGTGTAATTAGTGGTGAATGTAGCTGTAAATCGTTTCGATATTTGTCAGCTCGGTCCTTCCACGGATTCTTCGTCCCCGCTGGATGAACGGTGATTGTTTTGGGAAGTGCGTGAAACCTTCCTTCGCCAGTGGCCGCTTTATTGGCCACATTAGTCAGGTATCGCGTCCAGATTTCTTCCATTGCAGCGCGCCCAGCAATCTCTGCAGCTACGTCGTTGATGACACCGTTGCGCTGCTCCCAGGCTTCAGTTTCAATTACGATCCAGCCACTGTCCTGCTCGTACACCCGCCACACCCGTGCACCTACTAACATATGTTTTTCAAGAGTTACCCCAAACACTTCGTGCTCTGCTGGCAGATTGTGCAGACGGACCGCAATATCTGGTTCATTGACCATCAATTGCAACGTGTTCAGCAGATGCCAGAAAGGGTCGTTCAGCGGAGCGTCGCCGAGAGTCTTGACGGTGAAAACAGCAAAATGCTGGTCTTGTATAAGTGGCGAATCTAAGGCACCCGCTTTGTGGATAGTAATATCGGCAATGTTTCCGTCGTTAAACCCACCGAAGTCTTCGAGGATATCGTAAATCGCCGGAACATTTAGGTGTTGGTTGTCGGGGGAAATCTCGATAGCTTGCGTCGTCTGGATGACCGGTCCGACACCGTGTTGCCAGTTTTCTTCGAGCGTCATGTGCTCCAGTAAACGAGGATCTGTGCCGGCAATCGTGCCGACAGGGGCGCCTGTGCCAATCCCTGGACGATGCGTAGTTTCACGGATGGGTCCAGTCCCGTGGGCGTCCATGTGCTCCACTACAATCGGGTCTATTTTTGGGTGAATCGTGCGCACTGACCCGTCAGGAAAAACTCCGATAGGTGTCGGCACATAGCGATTCGGTGGTGTGGGCCTTCCGAGTGGGAACAGGTTGCCGTCGTTGGCAAACGGGTCGATTTTAGGTGGTGTGTTTTGCGGCACGGTCAGATCGATCTGCGAGGGTTTGGTCTGCGTGGTAGGTTTCCCGACTTGTTGTTTAAGAAAAATCTCTGGTGTCGGCCCGGCAGGATTGGCTTCGCCGACTAACACTGGCGTATCCGGTACGGACAGAGTTAGCGGGTCTGCATAGAACATCGTTCGCGCTTCAAGCGTTTCCAATCGTAACGACCGGGCTTGGTTGCTCCCTGGCTTGGCGATTCGGAGGGTGTTTAGGTGAAAATTCTTGGCGCTGGCTGGTTTCCACATAATGATGATTCCTTTGTTGGAAAGTGACTGGTCTAAAGCTGCAGTGATCAGGAACAGGTGTTCACTGCGAGGGACTTTCCCTGCTATTTACTTAGGTTGCCAAGCCCCGCCAAAAGGCGCCCTTGATTCTGGAAAGATTTTCAAAAGGACCATAAACTGCTACGAGGTTTCACGAATTGCTGCCAATTGTCATGTATTTTCACGAAACCGCAGTGATGGGCCGTCAGATGGAAAAATAAGCAAGACAGGGGTGTTGGGCGGTGTTTGTCGAACTATTTTTGCGAGATCCCCCCAAATAGGGTGGGTTTTTCATCGCTTCTGGCACAATCGGAACATTCGGTTTATGTCGACCTAGTAATAATCCGAATAAACAGAATAAGCCTCTTTACATAGGCGTGGGTAAAATCTGCGCACGTCATATTTAGAAGCGGCCACATTGCTGAATAGCGGTGGTAATGGAGAAAACCCGCAATTTGATTGCGGGCATTTCCCCTGTAACTACAATGCGAATGATTGTTGTGGTTGCTGCGAAATTACAGAAGCGCGAAGAGTATTTACGAGTCCATCCGTCGTACCGACAGGAATTCCGCCAAGATGAAGAAAAGCCAAAAGAGCAACACTAATCTTCCCCAGCGTCGCATGTTCTTAGAGACGCTTGAAGACCGCCGTTTACTTGCTGGAGTGCCAGAGCTTGCTGGTATCCAAACCAATAATGGTGATCTATTGAGTGAAGGTGATGTGTTAAACGTTGCCCCTCGGGAAATCGTGTTGAATTTTAATCAGGACGCAGAGATTGATCTCGCGTCGTTGAATTCTGTGACGATTTTGCGTAGTGGCGGCGATGGTGATTTTCAGCGCGCTTCGGCAACCAGTCTCTTCGGCAGCGGTGGTGTTGTGAATATTGCGTTTGCAGCTCAAGCCGGCGGCGCCGTTGGGAATGGCATAGAAATCGTCGTTTCCAAGAGCGATCACAACAATGCCTCGGGTCCGACGATCGTCGTCGATGTGGACGGAACGACAGTCTTAGTTGACCTCAACACAAATGTGGGTAATGAAACAACAGCAGAATTACTCGTCGACGCAATTAATGACGACGCGGCAGCGTCGGCGTTGATACGTGCTTCGTTGTTAGAGGGCGATGGTGCTACTGATATTACCGCTGCCGCGATCGACTATTCGCCGATTGCACTGAGTGGTTCAAACGACGAAGTGATCGAAGCTGGTTACATCGGCGTGGATGAATCGGCGCGGCAAATTGTATTTCGTTTCCGCGAAGCGTTAACGGATGAGGTATATCAAGTTTCAGTACGAGGTACTGGAGCAGCTGCGTTGAGTGACCTTGATGGTTCAGTCTTTCTTGATGGCGAAGGTGACTTCACTCGTAATTTTCGACTCGACCTAGGACCACAAATCGAAGCCGTTGTTCCTCAACCCGTTGTGCGTGACCCCGCTTTAGGTTTACAGCAACTCAAAGATACGATCCATGTCTACTTCAACGAAGACAATCTTGATTCTTCCCTAGCGGAAGATCCAGGATTCTATCCTTTGATATTCACCAACGACACTGTTGAGAATACGGACGACCTCGTATTCTTACCAATCGACGTAACTTACTTACCTGGTTCAGACTTGGTTGTCTTGAAATACGCCAATGATTTAGATGAACTTGCCGGAGCGGGCGATGGAACATTCCGTTTGCGGATCGGTGCCAAAGAATACCAAGATAATAACAGCCTACCATTCACGCCAATTCAACTAAATCTGAGTTTGATCGGTGACGCGGGGACGAGTTATGGTACGGCGACTGCGATCGGCAAGACGATGTCGGTCTCTGGCGATGGCGTTGCCGCGGCGGATGGGACTGGCTTTACGATTACCGATGTGGATGGTGGTGCAACCCCGTTTGAGTTTGACGGAGGTGTGATCCTACAGATTCCCGATGGTTCGTTGATCGCTGAAGAAGACATTTTCGAAATTGGTGACGGAGCTCAAAATGTGATTTTTGAGTTTGATAGCAATTCCTCAGTAGCAACAGGCAATGTCGCGATCGCCTATACCGTGGCTGCGGCAGCCGAAGAAATGGCTGCTTTAGTCGCCACGGCGTTAACAGCTAGTGGTCTAAACGTAGAAAGTAACGTGCTCTCAGGGGGCGAAATTCATCTTGGTTGGAATCAGGGACTGATCGTCAATTTACCGATTTTCAGCGTATTATCCCAAGAGGGTAATACCACCCTAGTGGATACCGCTGCTCGCCGCGTGCAAGTTATCAACCGAGCAAGTTTCAATGCCAGCAGTGTTGCCGATGCAATTTCTTCGTCGATCAACGCAGCGGGTAATTCGAAGCTACTGGCGAGTCGCGTGGGCACGCTAGCCGGCGATTCTCGGATAGCACTTGTCGGCGTCGACACGGTTACCGCTTCGACGGTCTTTAACGTAGCTGTATTTGAATCCTTGATTGTTCAGGGCACCATTGGTGACGACGGATTTGATCCTCGTACTGCCATCCGAAACCCTGGTGCTGAAGACGAACCTGGTCACCGCGATATTCGAGTACAGAATCATCTGTTGGTCGACGGCGCTTACTTGACGGTTCCTGCTGGTGGATTCCAAGACGGCGACATTATTGAAGTTACCAATGGATTGAGAAGTAGTGTGTTTGAGTTTGACAATGACGATACATTGTCAAATCTGTCCAACCTGCCGATACTGTTTTCTGGAACAGAGACGCTGGAACAATTCGCCGATCTATTAGCCGCAGCCTTGCCAGATTCGGGAGCGGTTTATAGTGCCACACATCAAGGCGGTGGAGTTATTTCGATTCTGCTGGTTGAAGATTATTACGTCGATGGCCTAGATACCGGCTTGGTCGTGGAAGAGGCTCCTGCTGCGCGTGGTGGCGTAACTACGCTTGACTACAGTTTCCCGGCTCAATATGGCACCGACCCACTCGGCAACACGCTGCTCAATGCAATCACCGAGAATCAAAAACAACGTGCTCGTGAAATATTCGAGATGTACGGACAGGCATTTGGTTTGACCTTTGTGGAAACCGATGCGACTGGGCTCCAAATTGTTACCGGTGACATGCGAGCTATTGACCCGACAATTCTAACAGGACCTGGTGGCGTGTTAGGGTTGGCAGCGTTCGCGGGGGACACTGGCATTGCGATTATGGATCTGCAGGATTTCCAGAACTCTGAAGATGACGAATACGGTGGCCCATGGTTCGACACGGCATTTCATGAAATCGGGCATTTACTAGGACTTGGCCATACGGATGCTTTAGCTCCGTTTACGGTTATGAACAGCGATGTAAATCTCGGCTTCGGACAAGCGATAGAGTCACGCTTCCCAGGTGATCATGATGTGTCACATGGACAATATCTGTACGGCGTTCGCACAGGTGATTTGGATCTTTATGAAATAGACATCACAGAAGCGGGCACCCTGGACATTGAGACCTTTGCGGAGCGTTTGGCAGATGTCAGTTTATTGGACACGGCGGTATCTGTGTTTCGCGACGTCTTGACATTGGATGCTAGTGGTTCCACCACTGTCGTTGGCAAAGAGTTGGTGGCTCGTAACGATGACTACTTCAGTGAAGATTCCAAACTTACGATCGATGTGACCAAGGGGCACTACTACATAGGCGTTAGTTCAACTGGAAACAACTCGTACGACCCAATTGTTGAGGGTACTGGCCAAGGCGGCAAAACACAGGGCGAGTATGAACTGCGATTGGTATTTAGTAAAACGGCTGATGATTATATTACCGACACCTCGGGAGTCGATTTGGACGCCGACGGTGACGGAACTCCCGGCGGTACGCTCAATACTTGGTTTAATGTCACTGAAACTGACGGTATTCCTGTGGGCGGTGAGTCACGTACGGTGTTTGTAGACAAATCTGCCACGACGGCAGGCAATGGCTCGATTTCTAGCCCCTATACGAATTTAAATACTGCTATGGCTGCAGCCGCGGCGGGGGACATTGTCCGAGTGGTTGGAAATGTCGGTGCTGATGGAGATGCTGCGACGTTACAGGACAATCAAGCCTACGAATTGGGATATAACCCTCTGAGCGGTGCGGATTTACCAGATGGAGATTCGCTGGTCGTCAAGCAAGGTGTCACGTTGATGGTGGATGCTGGGGTGGTTATCAAATCACGTCGAGCACGAATCGCTCGCGGTAGTGATTCCTCATTGATTGACCTTAGTGGTAGTGCGATCCAAATGCTGGGGACGCCACGGCTGTTAGATATCAATGGTAATCTGCTTACCGATGCCAATGGTGATAGCGTACCAGGGGAGATCTATCTGACATCGCTGTTTGATAAGGAAATCGGTCTACATACGACGGCTGGCACCGACGTCTTCGATCCTGCTGGAGGTGACTGGGGTGGAATCGATTTACGTGATAGCGTTGATGCGCAACGTGTTGGCGTGGTGCTCGATAGCGAAAAAGGTGAATTTGTTGATTTGATTAACCATGTTACGATCACCTACGGCGGTGGTTCGGTTGGCGTTGGCGGTAGCGTGGAGGTGATTAACGCAATCCACTTGGACGATGCATTGCCAACCATAACTCACAATACGATTCAAAATAATGCAAGCGCAGCGATTTCTGCGACGCCTAACAGTTTTATCGAAACACGATTCAATGAATCAAAATACCAAGCTGTTCCGTTTACACCGGATTACTCACGCGTCGGACCAGAAGTGTTTGGCAATACAATCGTAGATAACTCTATTAACGGTATGCTGTTGAGAATAAATACTCCAACGGGCGCCGGAGTCAATGAATTGGACGTAGCCGCGAGATTTGACGACACGGATATCGTGCACATTATCACAGAAAACTTGATCTTAGATCATGGAGTCGGCGGACCTATCCAGACGGGTGTGGATGCCCTGACTGGCGAACGGATTTTGGCAGCGAGATATGATTCCAGCCTAGTCATCGACCCTGGTACAGTCGTCAAGTTGGACGGTTCTAGAATCGAAATGACCGTTGGTACATTATTGCTGGCAGAAGGTAATCAGAATCACGAGGTGGTGTTAACATCAATGCGGGACACCCGCTATGGTGCCGGCGGAACATTCGATACGACTAACCAAGATGGTTCCGTGGCGGCGACACCCGGAGACTGGTCCGGGATATATGCTAGTCCCTTCAGCAATCTAAGTGTGGACCATGCCGTCGTTGCTTATGGCGGTGGAGTAAGTCGCATTGAGGGTGCGTTTGCGGCATTTAATGCAATTGAAATACGCGATGCCAATGCGAGGATCACTCGATCTCGATTAGAGTACAACGAGAGCGGATTTCGTGTCCAAGATGCTGATCGCAATGGACGGGGCGAAAATGGCACTGCTGTCATCTTTGTCACCGGAGATCAACCGGTAATCGCCTATAATACGATCCAACACAACTTAACTGCCACTATGAGTCTGGGCGTTAACGACTTGAATTATGAGTTTGTTCAGGATGCTGGACGTCAAACGGGCGAAGCAAATCCGATTGACGGACGAGTGGGTAATCAAGGTCCGCTCGTACAAGGCAATATCATTGCTGATAATGCCTTGAATGCCATGCTTGTCCGCGGCGGCACGCTGACCACCGAAGGCGTTTGGGATGACACGGACATCGTACACGTTGTGGTTAACTCAATTCATATTCCAGATTTTCATACATACGGTGGCCTGCGTTTAGAGAGTAGTCCGCGTGAAAGTTTAGTGATTAAGCTGGTAGACTTGGATGCCAACAATCCTGCGGGATTCACTGCGGAAGGAAAGCCTCTTGATCTTGATGATCGTATTGGTGGCTCGATCAATATTGTTGGTCAACCGCATTATCCAGTTGTTTTGACTTCCATTTCTGATGATACTGTCGGCGCCGGCTACACGCCGAGCGGCCAACTACAAACGGATACCGCCAACGATTCTGCCGACATCGGTGGAGGCGGTCCGACGACACCGACTAATACTGAGATTGTCGTAAATCTCGGTAGTGGAATCGCAGCTGGATCAACATTGGCTTTGCGTGTTGACGATGCAGTAACGTTGCTAGAAGGAATATTGCAAGACCCTATTTCCTTGTCATTAGATATGGACACCGGTGCCCTACCACCGGGTGTGATTGGCGGAATGTTCTCGACAGCTTCCATTGGTGCAATTCAGTTTGATGACGTACGTAGCGCGATGGTTGCAGATGGCACCACTGATGAGCAAGCATTGCTTAACCTGTTGCCTACGTTCGCCCAGCTGAACGTGACGGGTGGGGTAGCCGAGGATACGGTCTATATATCACAAGCCAATGCCAAGGCATTGGAATCGTTAGATATTAATGGTGTAACCTTCACGAATCCCAGCGGGAATTGCTGGACTGCATGTGACGGATATTTTATTATCTCCGATTCTTTCGATCCAACTCAGCCGGGTACTGTATCGCTTATCGCTCATGAGATTTTGCATTCACTTGGGTTTATCAGCAGCGTAAGTCAGCCCTTTGATAACATGGCTCCACAGGATATGTTCAGGCTCGCTCCGGGAGCGGGTGCAGCCGATTTCACAAACGCCGCTCGCATCTTGAACGATGGTCCGGATGCAGTCTTTTATGATGGTAAATTTGATCCCGTAGGCATCACCGGAATTACTGGACTTACTGTGGGTGACATACCGATGTCGACCGGAGCTGCAGGTGACGGTAATCAACCCTCACACTTCAAAAACCGTGGGCTCATTGGTGATGTATATATCGGGCTTATGGATCCGTTTTTAAATCCTACACCAGAGGCTAATGGTGAACCGATTTTACGTCCGAACGATATTAGTGTGTTGGGTCTCATTGGCTGGGATGTTGATACCAACACTGGAGGCGGTGGCGGAATTGGAAATACGCCAAGTCCAGGCGACTGGGACGGAATCAACTTGTTGCAATACAGCAATGACCGCAATATAGCGTTCATTAATGAGCGAGAATCGGATGACCATGCCCAACCAATCTACGAGAATTTTGACCCGGCATCATCTCAGTTTGTGGGGCAGTTAGCGGCCCATCAGTTTGCTGGAGATGAATTATCGCGATTGGGATTTGAAATCCAAGGCACGATTGAGACACCGACTGACCAAGATACCTATCGATTCGAGGCCGCCGCCGGTACTGAAATCTGGCTCGATATCGACCGTACCGAAGTACAATTGGATACAGTTATCGAACTGTTGGATAGCGCTGGGCGAGTTCTGTATCGATCCGACAACTCTGGTGACGCGTCGGCTGCACAGACGAATCCAAATAACGATTCTAGTTTGACGTTGACCACCGAGGCTCAACCGTTGAGCAAATCCGTGTTTGGCGTGTTCGATAACGGAACGACGAACGCCAAAGATGCTGGTATGCGGTTGTTGCTGCCGGGCGCGTTAGGGGAAATAAATACATATCACGTCCGTGTGCTCAGTGCTGACCAATTAGTTGGCGGTAGTTACCAATTGCAAATTCGATTGCAAGAGTTGGATGAAGAACCGGGTTCTTCGATTCAATTTGCTGATATCCGCTATGCAACCGTGGGTGTAGAAATTGTCGGTTTGCCGGTGCATTCTCCGCTGGCGGGTGAAGTCGGCGAAGATCAGACGGCCAATAATGACACAGCGGCGGGTGCACAGAGCCTCGGGAATCTATTACAAACAGATCGCTCAGTAGTTAGTGTCGCTGGTAGTCTCAGTACTTCGGGTGATGTGGACTTCTACACATTCGATGTATCTTACGAAGACGTGCAAACACAAGGCACAGGCATGGCGGCCATTTTCGACCTCGACTATGCCGATGGCTTGGCCCGTGCGAACACCAACATCAGTATTTTTGATGCCGCCGGTAACTTGATCTTGGTTGGTTCCGATTCGAACATCGCCGATGACCGCCCTGCTCCGTTTCAAGGAACGGACTTAGACGATCTGTCTCGTGGGACCGTTGGTCCGCTTGATCCGTTTGTGGGAACAGTCGAGTTGCCCGTGGGGACGTACACCATCGCGGTTTCAAATGAAACCGTTATTCCTACGGAGATGGCGCAGTTCTATGATGCAAACGCGGGTAACCCACTATTGCGACTGGAACCGATCAATAGCATTAATCGAATCGTCGAAGAGCGATTTGATGGCACGTCACTGTTTGTCGATAACTCTAGTTTGGTCCCTTACTTCTTAGGTGACGTCGTGCTGTTTGTTAGTGCGGACGCCGGGTTTGAAACGACAAGCATCTCAACGGTTGATGGTTTTACGGGTCAGGTAGAAACAACGATTTCAGCCGGCATTGGGTTTGATGTTCAGGATGTTGCCCTGCGGCCTGATGGATTTATGTTTGGTTTTACCGTCGATGAAGAAGATGGAAATCCACAGGACTCGGAAGCTGGTAACTACCTACAGATCAGTACGGGCGATGGCACGATCATGAATCTTGATGCTGCTGGTAATCCTCCAGACGATGGTTTGCGGACGTTCGAAGATGATGGCACGGGCGCCAGCGTTCTAAGTGATCATGGTATGCACTATGACGCTACCGTGTTTGGTTTCCCAACTCCTGGCCCTGTACGGGGGTTTGTTGTGGGTCACCGTCCGGACGATGCCGTATTTGCACCGGGTACCACCCCGTTCCCAAGTCAACGTCGAAACATACTTTATCGTTTCGAACCAGATAGCGGACTGGCGACGGGCGTTCCGCAGGGGGATCGTCAGGGGGCAGGAACTTTGCAGGGAGCGTCAACACAGATCGTTGAACGGGGGATCCTCGATACCGCTGGTGGAACAGTCGCATTAGCCGATAAGTTGTTATTAGCGGCCGAAGCGACGATCTATGACGTGGTAAATGACGTAACGACCTCACAAATCACGGACGGACTGCAGTTCCATATTGATGATGATAGCATTGGTGGAACACCAAGTATCGAATTTGAATTCAACGGTGGTCCCGAAATTTATTATGACATGGATCCGGACAATGGATTCTTCTTGCGTGACGGGGATACCTTTAATCTTGACAGCATCACATTTGAATTTAACACCGGACCGGTATTCGTTGTCGACGCGGCGAACGGCTCGGAAATCACTGATGGGGAAACGTTTACTTTTGCTGATGACAACGGTGTACTAAAAACCTTTGAATTTGATAGTAACGGTGCTGTTTCCGGTGGTAACGAAGTAGTCACGGTATCAAATACCCTAACTCAGTCGCAAATCGTGACTGCCATGGTCGATGCGATAAATGCAACAACTGGATTTAGTGCTGAAGCGGCAGCTTTGGCTGCGGCCAGCAATCGCATTACACTCGTAAACGATTCAATTTTGACGACGCCTAGTGAAACATCAGCTGGGTTGTCCATTGCGGGTGATCATGCTCTTAGTGGGGTAGGTCAGGAAATCAATATTGAAGAAAACGACGCGAATGCACTGTTTGGTCAAAATATGGCGAGTGCCTTTGCATCAATTTCCTCGATTGACTTGGGGCTTGACGGTCACCGCATCAACTTTCTGGGGGCCAATTCAGGTAGCTTTACAACGCCGATCAACCGCGGTGTGTTTATTGATCAAAACAGCGATGGAACGACAGGGGTTGATTCCAGCGGCGCCAACCGAATTAGTGTGCCGTTCCTCGCGCAAGAAACGAATATCGAGATAGCGGCACGCATTCTGGCGGCCTTAGCACAAACAGGTATACCGGCGATTCAAAACGGTAGTATTATTGAATTGACAGGACCAGGAGTGGTTGATATAGCTCAAGCTCCATTGCGTATTGGTGGCACCGCCCCCGGCGGTGACATTACCGGTATGGCGTTCATTGGAAATACGCTTTACGCCGTCAGTGATGCGGGTGGATTTTACACGATCGACAACCCTATGTCAGATAACGCAACGGCCAACTACATCTCCTCTTCGGCTGCCGATTTGCAGGGGATCAACTTCCAAGGCTTGGCGGCTGGACCAACAACCACAGAAGGTGGTCGATACGCCAACATGCTCTTTGGGGTTAATGGGGAGGGTCGCGTCTTTGCGTTTGATACCACTGGCGCGCTACAACCAGTATTTGTTGATGGTACGACAAGTATCGCGACGGGAATTGCCAATGCCAACGGTATTGATTTCTCGACACTTGAAGAAAGTCCATGGAATTTGTCAGCCGGTATTGGCCGGGGACCCAATCCAGGACATGGTCGTCTAGATTCTTATGACGGAACACAACTTGGTGAAATCGGTGGCGCCAGTCTCCATTTTGGAACCGGTCTTAACCCCTTAGCGAACCTGCCCGGTGGTACCCATGGTACTGTCGAAACAAACGAATTCAGTTTGCAGGGTTACTCGGCCGACGATAAGCCAACGCTGTATTTTAACTATTTCCTTGACACGGAAGGTGCCCAAGGCGTTCGCTTTGATCCCGTCGTGGCTAATGAAGACATGATGGATTCGTTCCGAGTGTTTGCTGCGGATGAGTCGGGCGAATGGGTGATGCTAAGCACGAATAACTCGTTTGATAATAATCTAACCGATCTTGATGAGCTTGACATCGACCCACCGAATGCTGAAATACAAGTTCAGGATACGTTTGATAACACCGGTGGTTGGAGACAGGCTCGTGTGGACCTATCGTCGTTTGCGGGTTCGGAACATCTCAAGTTACGCTTTGACTTTAGTTCCGCAGGCGATACCAATACGGGTGACCTCCTTACGACCGGTACGGAGCTTCGCATTGGAACGCCTGCCGATCTGCGAGATGGGGATGTCTTTACAATAGATGGTATGGACTTTGAAATCGACCTAGGCTTTACGCTTGTGGCGCCCACGGGTGCGGCGTTAACGCACGGCGAAACTTTGACGCTAGACTATGGCTTCGGTATTTCTGCAGCCTTGAGCGTCGACAAAGTCGCCGCGGTTGCTGGACCTAATACTATTCTGGTTGACGACGCGATGACGGCCGCTGAGGTGGCTCAGGCTGTCGAAACTGCAATCAATGACAACTTGCCACGACAAACCATCATCGGTAATCTCGGTGGTAGTGCTGAAAGTAACGATATTTTACTCGACGCAACCTCGATTAATCTAAATGGACTGTCAGGAACATATGCTGTTACTCAAGCGGAAATCGGTGATAACTCAACGCTAGTAGGAAATATGAACTGGGATGTTGACATCCTCAAGGTTTCCGTCACGGCTGGAACTTCGATTAGAGTGAACACCAACACGGACGCCTACGGGAACCAGCTAAATACGATTGCTCGACTGTTTGATTCTAACGGTATTGAGTTAGCTATTAGTGATAATGATCCTGGCCCGGGGGAATTACCGGGTACGGATTCATATCTTGAATTCACCGTTACTGCTGACGGCGATTATTTCATCGGTGTTAGTGGGCTTGGCAACGGCACTTATGACCCGACGGATATGACCACACGACTGGGTGGATCAACGGGCAGATATGACTTACAAATTGACATTGATATTTCGGCCGGATTTACGCAGCGTCAAAACAACAGAGTTAATCTACCCAACGCAGTCAGTTTACTAAATAATTCAGGACTAATACTAGAAGGTTCTGTTGGGGTTAGCTCGGATGTAGCCGTAACAATCCACTCGGGAATGACGGGCGCAGAAGTCGCCTCGCGTGTTCAATTAGCGCTGGCCAATACGTTTGCCGGCGGTGAATTGGGCGCGTTCAAGCGATATGGATCGGTGATTCGAATGATTGGCCATACCGTTGACGACCGCGGACCTTTGGGTTTGACCGAAACAATGCCGGGTGATGAATACGGAAACTTTGAAAGCAATCGACGAGGTCAGGATTTCGCCGCCGGGCAATCGCAACTAAGTTCGTTCGAAGGAATCTATATCGACGATATAATTATCGGCTTTGCCGAACGTGGAGAAATGGTTACTGGTGCGAATGCCAACGATGCGTTCGTACCGAATCTGCGACCGCGAGTGAATCAAATCACCACAGGCGAATACCAACTAGAATTACGTCAAGGTACTCAGCACGTTGATTATGCGCTGGACGGAACGTTACCTTTTATCGCTCGTACATGGGATACCAACGACCGTCTTGGCACTGAACTTGCCATCCATGCCCCCGCTGGGTTTGATATTGTCGAAGGTGCGACGTTTACGATCTCCGACGGTTATCCGCATAACGAAATAACCTTCGAGTTTGATGATATCAATATTGATGATGGCGTTGCCGGCGGTAACGTGGAGATTTCAATAGACCCGTCGTCAACTGAAGAAGAAGTGGCGCTGTTGATTCGTGATGCAATAAATAACAATGCCATATTAACGGGAGCTGGTATCGTGGCAGGTTTTGCAAGTGGTGCAAATCCAACGGTTACTTCTACCGACAATGTAATCAACCTCGATGGACCGGTTGTCATCGATCTTGATGATCCGCTGACGGTTCCCTACTCCGACACGGGTGATGACAATGTACCTCGAGAACAGGGGCAGGTTGTGATCGGTCAAAATATTATTACGGACAGTCTCGGTTTTGGTATTTCCATGGTTTCGACGGTCATCGACGCAGACGGAAATCCCCATCAGGGTCCGGTCCGTGTGGGACGGGAACTGAACACGTTTAATCTTCTGCCGGGTGTTGTGGTGACGGATAATATTCTCGCAAATAACACGCTTGGCGGCATTAGCTTGTCTGGAGATGCTACAGCAGGACAAACCTCTGCTGTGCCCTTTGCTCGGATTATCAACAACACGATCGTTGGTAACGGTACGGGGACTGGTATTCAAATATCCAATAATGCAAGTCCCACTCTGTTGAACAATATCGTTGCTGATCTAAATGTCGGGATCGATGTGGATGCTTCCAGCAGTACATCCGTCATTGGCGGAATGGTGTATGCAAATAACGCAACGGATGCGACTGACACCAAAGGGGATTTCTCGATTGACATCGATACCGCTGCTGGCGACGCGTTGTTCCAAGACGCAACCAACGGGAATTATTATCTGGCTCCCGGGGCTTTGGCGATTGATAGCGCGGTAGATTCCGTCGTTGAACGCGACGAAATGCATACCCTGAAGTCACCATTGGGAATTTCCGATTCACCGATTCTTGTATCTAGTTATGATGCGATCGGGCAGCGAAGAGTAGATGACCCTTCGGTCTCTACGCCAACGGGTATTGGTCACGAAGTATTCAAAGACAGAGGTGCTTTAGATCGCGCCGATTTTATCGGACCGCAGGCAGTGATTGTTAGTCCGCTGGATAATACCGCCCCAGATCGGAACCCGGCAGATACGATCATTGAAATCCGCAATCAGGACCTAGAAGTGATCGCGATTCAATTAGTCGAAAGCGAAAATTCCCGCGACCTGAATGGTGGCTCGGGCGTCTTGGATTCTAGTGTTCAGTCAAGTTCTGTTACCCTCTTTAAGGATGGCGTGCGACTCGAAGCACGATTCGATTACACCTTTGAATACGACTCCGCCAATGACATTATTCGATTGCTACCACTCGCCGGTAAGTTCTCTGTGGATAGCACGTATCGAGTGGAAATGACAAGTGCTCGCGGTATTGTCATCCAAACGCAAACTGGTGACTTAATAAACGACGGTGAATTGTTTACCGTCGACGACAAAGTTGGAAATTCGGAAATATTTGAGTTCGACAGTGGTTACTCCATGCGGGTTCCGGCGGCATACACACTTACGGTACCGGAACTTGGTGGTAGTACAATTGTAGATGGCGAATTCTTCACCATTACCAGTAGTGCTGGCAACCAAGTGTTCGAATTCGATCGTGACGGAGCGGTTCAGCCAAATGCCATTGCGGTGTCCTATACGGTGGCGGATGATGCGGATGATGTCGCCCAGTCAATTAGCGCTGCCCTAGCAGCTGCTGACATCAATCTATCACCACATGCTCGCGGTGACGGTGAAGTCCATGTTGGGTCTTCCGCTGAACACACGCTGAGTTCTACTAATACGGTTGTAACGCAACGTGGTGTTGCCGAAAGCGTACTGGATGGCGAATATATCACCGTGGATAACGGCAGTGATTTCTTGCAAATGGAATTTGATACCGATAGCACGACGCTCCCAGAGACTACCAAGGTAATTTCAATTACCCCGGGGTTAGATAATGAACAAATTGCTAATACAATCATCAACGCTATTAATCAAGCGGCACTTGGCTTGTCGCCGACACACGTTGATGATGGGCAAATTCATATAGGCGGCGACCGCTTAACGGTGTTGGATTCTTCCAACTCAAGTGTTGTTCAGTTCGGTGAACCAGGTACTCGCACTGAACTAGGATTACGTGTTCCGGGTCGGGCAGGCGTTCCGTTTGGACTAGTTGATGGTGAAATATTTTCGATTTCAGATGGCACGACGACAGTAACATTCGAACTGGATAATGATGCAACAACGACCGCTGGTAATCGGGCAATCTCATTTAACGCTACCAGTACGCTTGACCAAATTGCCAATACGATTGTTTCACAAGTACAATTGTCCAACCTCGGATTGACAGCGAGTAATCTTGGCGACGGGTTTATTGAACTGGCTGGTTCCACATTCCAGCATACTGTGGTCGTTGGCAGTTCAGGTTTAACCCAAATTGGTTTCCCTGGCGTCGAAGCGACGGTCGCGGTGAACTATATGCCATTTGAATCGTTCGATGCACAACAAATGGCGGTCGCCATTGCAGCAGCTATCAACGGTAGTTCAACTCTCGAGGGTGTGACTGCGGTCGCGCGGACGGATTCCGTCTTCGTGAGCGGTGCATCGAGTGTGTCCGGTATATTGATTTCGCTCGTAAGTGGTATTGAAGATCGAGCTGGTAACGCACTGTATCCTAACCAGTTGGCCGGAGATACGTCCTTCGAGATAAATCTGACCACCGGTTTGGATTGGGGTGACGCTTCAGAGGGGTATCCCGTTACTAGTGCTGAAAATGGTGCCAATCACTTAGTAGTCGACGGATTCTACTTGGGTAGTTCTGTAGACATCGAAGGCGATGGTACGCACTCGGAGTTATACGACGCGGATGATAATGATCAGACGACTGACGATGAGGACGGTCTGATTAATATTGATGAACTGGACAACCTGCAGCCAGGACTTGAATACAAGCTTGAGGTCGAAGTGCATGGGATTGGTCCGGCCCGCCCAGGTTTTCTGGATGCTTGGATTGACTTTAATCACGACGAATCGTGGGATGGATTCACTGGCGATCATCCGACAGATATTGATCCAATCACAGGTGAACCAGTTCAGGTCCAGGTAAGCGAGAAACTGGAACTCTATTCGAAGGATCCTGTAACGGGCGATATTGGCGTGGTCACTCTCGTTGATGGCTTGAACGATCTGTACTTTACGGTGCCGCCGCAAGCAAAGAGTAGTTGTCCTTCCTTGCGAATTCGTCTGAGCAGCGAAGGTAACTTGTTGCCGACAGGACCAGCCGCTGACGGCGAAGTTGAAGATTACCAGTTGTTTACACATTCTAGTGACTGGCATAACACGGCGATTTCCGAGGACGTCAACAAAGATGGATTCGTATCGCCAATCGATGCGTTGTTAGTGATCAACTATATCGAGTTAAATGTTGGTCCGGGTAAACTACTTCCAGACGGTCAGTTGCTGCCACGATCTGCCGCTGAAGCGGGTACTCCACCGCTCGTCGATGTCAATGACGACGGATTTGTCGCCCCAATTGATGCACTTCGCGTTGTCAACTATATCAACCTAGCCAACGGTGAAGGTGAAGCAGAGGGTGAAGGTGAAGACGCATTGATGCTGAACTATGGAGTCACACAGGTCACAGTGACCTCGGCATCGATTGCGGATTTAGTGGACCCCATGGCGTCTAGTGTTGTGGTTGATATTCCTGTGATGGTGTCACCAGAGCGCGTGCGTGAAGCCCAATTTGCTGAGCTAGACCTAAGTCGTGAAAGCAGTTTAGACGCGGTTTTAGCTGACATTGGGGACGAAGTTAGTGACTTGCGTGATGTGCAAGATGGCCATGACGAGTTCTTTGCTTCGGTTCAGTACTAAATTGCGCTTGATACGACCAAAAGCTTGCCTGTATTCTATGAGCTTCCTACTATGCTAATAAGGGCATGTAGTTATTTATAGAATCATTTGAGGCTCGGTTTATGCTAGGCAAGCGGCTGCCCTGGAGATCATCACGGTCTGCGGACGCATCAAGATTAGGACAAACAACTACGTGCAGAGCTGCGCGGCGGTTGACGTTTGAATCATTAGAGTCGCGGATCGTTCTTAGTGGTGTCCCCTTAGGGGCGATGCAGCAAGACACGGGCGAGTTTTTGCTCGGTGACGTTACGACCACCGTTGTGCTGCTGGAGTCTACTGGCGCTGCGAGTAGCGAGGACTGGTCCGCGGATTCTATTGCTGCGGTGAAGGCCAATGTCGAGGAAGCGTTGACTTGGTGGCAGGATACGTTAGTCGCCCAGCAGAGTGTCCATAGCGTTCAGTTTCTGATGGATTACCAATACACCGACAATCCGGTAGAAACGGCGCTGGAGCCCATTGCCGAGCGTAGTAATCTCTATACAACGTGGGTCAATGATTTTCTTGATGAAGCGGGGGCCAATACGTTCGACGGGATCTCGGATGACATACGCAAATTCAATGATGCACAGCGAATTGAACATGGAACGAATTGGGGGTTTACGATCTTTGTCGTTAACGATGAAAATGATGCCGACGGCATGTTCGCCGAGGGGGGGAGTTTCAGGCGCGGGTTTGCATTTTCCGGTGGTCGGTATCTAGTGGTGCCGGCGGGTCGTCCCGCTTCGTCGATTGCGCATGAAATGGGGCACATCTTCTGGGCCCGCGATGAATATTCCGGCGCGGGTAGCTATTTACAGAAGAGGGGCTACTATGACGCTCAGAATTTAAATGCAGCGGATAATCCAGAGGTCGGTTTTTCACAACAAGATAGCATTATGGCGTCAGGTACGCTGCTAGCGAATGCGTTTGCGAATCAGACCAGTAGCGATTCGTCGCTGAAGATGATGGGTTGGCAAGATAGTGATGGGGATGGGGTCTTTGATGTGCTTGATGTGCCCCATTCGTTTATTGGAACCGGGTACATTGACCAAGTTGACGGTGAGTTCCATTTTTCGGGTAGCGCCGAAGTTGGTATGTTACTAAATCGCAATAGCAGTGGTTTTCAAAGTGACATAACGATTAACGAAATTGATCGAATTGAATACCGTGTTGACCAAGGTGCATGGGCGACGGTTCTTACGCCGGGAGGTTTCACAGCGGATGTGCAATTTTCATTTGCGGCTCCAGTTGGCGGCCAGCAGGTTGAGATTCGCAGCAGTTCCTTTGATGCTGGCACGGGATTGTTGGTAGCGGAATCAAATCGAATCTCGTTTGATATTGGTGATCGCAACGTAGTCACGGATACCGGGCTGGCGGGATTTGTGTGGGTCGATGTCGATAGCGACGGCGTTTGGGATAATGATGAAGCTGGTTTGAGCAACGTTGCTGTGCGATTAGTGCAAGGAGATGGTGCGCAGGTTCAGTTGGGCACACAGGCGGATCCTGACGGGTTTTTAGATAGTGTTGTGCTCAATTCTCGGTTTGCCGGAATAACATTGTCAGCCGCGGGCACACAGGTCATCAACGCAGATGTTTATTCACGAGTGCGAACTGACACCTCGACGGGTAATCGAGTCTTTGCAAACTTCAGTTCAGCGACGAGTTCTGTGATGACGACATGGGGTACAAGTACACGGACTCTGAAGGTGACGTTTGATTCACCAGTGAGTGCATTTAGCATTGACGCAGTAGCAGATACCAACGGCGACGTTGGACGCTTAGAGGCTTACAACGCGTCGGGTGTACTGTTGGATCGTGTGACAACAAGTGTGTTAGGTGACGGCGATGTGGAGACTATGTTGCTGGAGCGAGGTGACGCGGACATTGCGTATGTCATAGCCCGAGCACATTACGATACCGAGCTACACTTGGATAACATAATTGTTGGTCCCACGACTGCAGTCATGACGGATGCGTTGGGCGTGTTCCGCTTGAAATCATTGCCTGCCGGCGATTATCAGATTCAAATGCAAGGTCGTAGCGGATGGGCATCAACTACACCAATTCAAGTCGGGCGAACGTTGTCTGCGGGGGTGGCGGTTTCTGACGTGCGTTATGGATTGGCACCTCCGGCGTGGCACTACTTAGATGTCCCCGAGGATGTGGATGCCAGCGGTGACGTAGTACCACTTGATGCCTTGTTGATTATCAATGATCTGAATAATCGAGGTGCTCGGCAATTGTCGGATCCCACTGAGGGAGACTCACCCCCGCCCTACTACGACGTTAGCGGCGACGGGTGGCTAACAAGCTTGGATGCTCTGCAAGTCGTGAATTGGCTTAACGCGAACATGTCGGGTGAATCTGAAGCGACGGTTGGAATATCAAATTGGGGTACATTGACGAAGCCTGTAAATTCGTTAACGGCAACACTGCCTGTCGATAGTGCGGCCGCAGAGGAGACGCCAGCTCCAAGTCCGATTGAATACAATGCACTGGATGATTACTATACACAGGCTACTGACCAAGTGTTAACGTTGTGGTTTAATCGGAATTCTCTGGAGCTAACAGAACTATTGAGTGAGAGTAGCTCCGAGACGATCGACGAACTTGGGTTGCTTTGATCGCAAAGTTGGCGTTGCGACAGGTGATTTCTAAGCAGCGTTAAAAGAAGCAGACTTAACGGTCAATCTTGAATAAATTCAGACTAGGGAAATAGCGGGTTGATGAGCAGCGAACCACCACAATTAGAAGAGGCTGCCAGTGGCAGTGGTTTGCTTGCTGAGTCGGGCATGTTCGATGCAAATGATTTACGCCTGCGATCTTCGGCTGCATCCCGCTTAGGTTCTGTGCGCAAGGGGATCATGGGGCTGCGGATGGAACAGTGGAAAACACTGTTGCCAGTTGTGAATCGCCATGAAAGTCAATATCTCAAGTTAAATGATCGGGAAATGCGGAAGGCGAGTTTGGCCCTCAGGTTTCGCGCTCGTAGTGGTGAATCACTTTCCAAAATACTTCCCGAAGCTTATGCCTTGGTACGGGTTGCTGCGCAACGAACATTAGAGATGCGTCATTACGACGTCCAGATTCTTGGCGGAATGGCGTTGTTTCATGGCGCCATCGCAGAGATGGAGACGGGCGAAGGTAAGACGTTGACCGCCACGTTACCGACGTACCTGCGGGCCTTAATGGGGCGTGGGACGCACGTGGCTACGGTTAATGATTATCTTGCAGAGCGTGATGCGGAGTGGATGAAACCGCTTTATAAGTCATTGGGGATCACCGTCGGAGTGGTGCTTACCGACAACGATCGAGACGCCCGCCGTGAGGGGTATCACAGCGATATAACCTACGGCACGGCCAAGGAATTTGGGTTTGACTTTATGCGGGACCGTTTGCTGTTGCGTCGAATGGGCCGCGAGATGGATGGCTTTCTGGGGTCCGGTAGTAGCCAGCGTTGGGATGATTCGGGTGACATGCCTGTGCAGCGCGAGGCTTATTTCGCGTTGCTTGATGAAGCGGACAGTATCTTAATTGATGACGCACGGACTCCGCTGATTATTGGGTCTATTGGCGAAGAGGCCCGCGAGCAAATTGTTTCAACGTATCAATGGGCGGCGGAAAACGCGAGTGGCTTTGAGGATGATCACGATTACGAATTTGACCACGAGAAACGCAAGGTTGACCTGACATTTTCGGGAAGGCAACGTGTGCGCACGTTAGTAAAACCTGGGCTCGTCGCTGAAATGGGTTTGGTGGATTTGTATGAATATACCGAACGGGCAATCAAAGTCGCACGCGAGTTCTTTTTGGATGAGCAGTATGTGATTCGCGACGGTGAGATTGTCATCGTGGATGAATCAACCGGGCGGATTGCTGAAGGTCGCAAATGGCGAGATGGAATTCACCAAGCGGTAGAAGCGAATGAGGGGGTTGAGGTTTCAGTACCGACTGGTCAGGCTGCCAGGATTACCGTGCAGGATTTGTTTTTGCGGTATCGTCATGTTGCTGGCATGACTGGTACGGCTAGTAGTGCGGCTCGCGAATTTCGCAAAGTCTACAAACTCAATGTAGTTAAGATTCCAACCAATCGTCCCAATCAGCGAGAGCGCTGGGATGATCTTGTGTTTGGTAGTGAAGATGCCAAGTGGGATGCGATTGTGACTGAAGTGCAAGAAGTGCACGATATGGGGAGGCCCGTTTTGATTGGAACTCGGTCCATTGACAAGAGTCGTTTGTTATCGGCTAAGCTCACAGCGGCTCGGATAGATCATGAGGTGCTCAACGCGAATGAGATAGAACATGAAGCCGAAATTGTGGAACGTGCTGGGATAGCGGGTCGCGTGACAGTTGCCACAAACATGGCGGGGCGAGGTACGGATATTAGGCTCGGTGAGAGCGTTGCTGCAACGGGCGGTTTGCACGTGATTTGTACGGAATTACATGATTCAGCACGAATTGACCGGCAGCTAATTGGACGTTGTGCTCGTCAGGGTGACCCAGGAACGTATCGGCAATATATGGCTCTGGAGGATGATATTCTCAAGGAAGCCCATGGAAAAACAAGGGCGGACCGTTACAAGGCGACCGGCAGTCATCTTGTCGGTGATGTAAATCAATACGTTTCGTTATTACGCAAAGCTCAGCAAAAGGTCGAGAAGAAGCATTTCCGAGACCGTACGGTGATGTTGCATCAAGAGAAAGAACGTAAAAAGTTGCAACGAGAGATTGGTCAGGATCCGTATTTGGATTCGGCAGATTAGCCTGACCGGCTACTGGGAGGCAGATAAGTTCTCAGGTTGCATCAGATTAGCCGATTAGGGTACATTTTCTGTTTCCACACGTGAACAAAGTGTTGGATTTGCATGATTCGAAAGTATAACAATAGAACGACGAAAAAACGCAACGAACCAATTGAACAGCGTTTGCTAGCTATACTATTCAGGCAGCAAGCGACTTGTATTTTATGCAGGACTATTTAAGGGCGGTTATTAATTAATGTCATCTGAAATGAATCCACAGGCGGTCGAACAAACCAAGCAGCAGATACGTGGTTTGGTCAGTGAGATTGCACAATTGGCCAAAAGTGGAATGAGCCCAGACGAATTTTACGCGGCTTTTATGCAGAAAATCGTTTCCGCATTGGCCGCTGCTGGTGGGGCTGTCTGGTCTATCAGTGATGAGGGAGTAGCAAAGGTTGCCTATCAAATCAACATTGAATCCAATCTGCTTGATGATTCTTCCGAGGATGCCGCCCGCCACGCTAAATTATTGCACTATGTCGCGCATACAAATGAACCGCAGTTAATTCCACCTAATTCTGGTTTTGGCGAAGATGGTACAATCGGCAACCCCACACCGCATCTGTTGGTGTTGGCGCCACTGCAGGGCGGCGATGATCAAGTCGAGGGTGTGGTGGAAGTGTTTCAGCGGCCCAATTCTCAACCGGCCACACAACGTGGTTACTTGCGATTTTTGGTGCAGATGTGTGAACTTGCCTCGGAGTGGGTGAAGGGCCAGAAGTTAAAGCACTTCAGTGATCGCCATTCATTGTGGGCCCAAGCAGATCAGTTCAGTCGTACAGCCCACCACAATCTCGATTTGCGAGAGACGGTCTATTCGATCGCCAACGAGGGTCGTCGCATGATTGGCTGTGACCGAGTTTGTGTGGCGCTGCGTCGAGGACAGAAATGCCGAGTGGAAGCGGTGAGTGGACAGGATACAGTGGAAACACGGAGTAATGCCGTTACGCTCCTTGGTAAGTTGGCAACGCGGGTGATGCGCAGCGGTGAACCACTGTGGTATGACGGCGACACAGAAGATTTGCCGCCGCAAATCGAAGAAGTGCTCGACGAATATATTGACGAATCATATACCAAGACGCTAGTTGTTTTGCCATTGAAACGCCCCGAGACGCGTGCTGAGGCGGCTCAGGATCCCTCGGAGCGAGACCCTACGGAGGGATCGAAGCATGAGGAATTCATCGGGGCGTTGATTGTCGAGCAAATCGAAACTAACTTACCCCGCAGTATTCTCGACCCTCGAATTGACCTTGTTTACGAACACAGTTGTCGCGCGGTGGCAAATAGTATGGAACACAATAACTTGTTCCTGATGCCGATTTGGCGGGCGATTGGGCGAGCGGCGTGGATTATCCGAGTACGAGCATTGCCAAAGACGATAGCGATTGTGTCAGCAGTGATTGCAGTTCTGCTGATGTTTACGCTGATCCCAGTGGATTTTTCAGTAGAATCTGAAGGGATTATTCAACCAATCGATCGTCACGATATCTTTGTGACGGCCAATGGCATTGTCAGCGAGCTTAGTGTGATCGATCAGCAGCACGTTGGAAAAGGCGATAAATTGCTGTTGTTGGAAGATCCAGATCTGCAAATTGAAAAACAGCGAGTCAGCGGGCAACTTGAAGAAACGAAAAAGCAGCTTAGCAATGCTCGTCGCGCTCAGTTTCAGATCGGGCTCAGTCCAGCGGATAAGATTCGAGTTTCCGGTCAAGTGCAGCAACTGAGTTTAAGACGTAACTCGCTACAGGCTGAAATAGCGATCATTGCCAAGAAAGAGGCTTTGCTGGAAATACGGAGTCCCTGTGATGGGCAGGTTATTTTGCAATGGGATATTGAGAAAACCCTGTTGCATCGCCCAGTTGCCTTGGGGCAGATCGTAATGACTGTCGTACAAACCGATGAGGGGCACGACTGGGAAATTGAACTCGCGATGCCAGAACGCCGTTTTGGCAGCGTGGCGAAGTACATGTCAGGGCAACAGGGTGATAATGTATTAGAAGTTGAATTTGTTTTGGCAATGAATCCGGAAGAAATATTTACGGGCACAGTTCGTAAGATCCGGCCGACAACGCAAGTTGCTGGTGAAGATGGACCGGTGGTCATGATTTTAGTGGATTTTGACCATGATGAGTTGAGTGCGCGACTTGATGGTAAGTTACGGCCAGGCACGACGGTTACCTGTGATATTCACTGCGGGGAGTCGTCGTTGGGGTACTCGTGGTTCCATGAAGCGATTCAATGGGTGCAATACCACTTGTTGTTTTAATGTAAAAGATGAATCAAAAAACAAACAGAATTGAAATTGATTTGGGAGTTAAGATGCGTAAAGTAATGATGGGGTTAACGGTTTCGATATTACTTGCTGTTGTGGCAGGGCAGTACGCATTTACACAGCAGTCGCCGCAGGCTGCTAATGGTTTCACAATCGCAGACTGTAACGTCGCGCTGCTGGAGGAGGTTGAGGTCGCCGCGCAGCAACCGGGAGTGTTAACGGCAGTTGGTGTACAGGAAGGCGCATCGGTAAAGGCAGGTGACATCTTGGCACAGATCGATGATGCGGATGCTCGAGTTCGTCGTCAAGAGGTTGAATTGCAGTTAAAGGTTTCCCAGAAAGAGGCTAGTAATGACATCAATGTTAAAGCGGCAATTGCCTCGGCAGATGTTGCCGATGCGGAACTTAAAGAATCTCAGGCGGTTAACGTTGAGTCTCCAGGAGCGGTTCCTTTAACGCAGATTCGTCGTGAAATGTTGACCGTAGAACGCGCTCGTTTGCAAGTCGAAGTTGCTGAGCTTGAGCTGGAAGTTGCGGGTTTAACGGTCGATGTACGGCAGACACAGTTATCGCGGGCGAATCTGGATATCGAGCGACGTAAAGTCACGGCTCCCCTAAACGGCGAAGTAGAACGACGATACAAGGAAGTAGGCGAGTGGGCTCAGATTGGGGATCCTATTTTCCAAATTGTGCGGATGGACGTGTTGCGGATCGAGGGGTTTGTTACGATCGATCAACAATTGCCGCAATTGTTGTTCGAACGGTCAGTGACGGTAAGTTACTCGATCTATGATCCGGCTGACAAAGCTGATCCCAAAAAAGAGTTTTCCTTTGAGGGCATGATTAAGTTTGTTAGTAACAAAGTGGAAGCAGGTGGCGAATACAAAGTGTGGGCAGAGGTCACGAATAAAAAATATAAAGGCCAATGGGTTTTGCGTCCCGGCGTAACGCTCAGTATGACCGTGGGTAATTGAATTGAATTTCAAGCGAGGGTTTCTAATGACTCGTGTTGTCGCTTAGTGAGGAGGGGGTAAGCATTGGTTTCGTTAGCTGACAGTCTGGTAAGCAGCACAAGTCGTTCGGTGTCGCTGCGCATGCGGCCGGATTTATCAGTTAAGCGCCAGACCTATCAAGGTCGGTCATTCTGGGTAGTCAAGGAACCCATTGGGCTGAATTATTATCGCTTTCATGACGAAGAATTCTCGATTCTCAATATGATGGACGGTCATACGAGCATGGATCGTATGAAGGAGGAATTCGAACGACAGTTCGCTCCACAGAAAGTAACATTTCAAGACCTACAGCACTTTATCGGTCAACTTCATCGTAGCGGTTTGGTGATCTCGGATTCGCCCGGGCAAGGTCGCCAATTACGACATCGTCGAGACACCAAAAAACGTAAAGAATTGATGGGTAAGTTTACCAATGTCTTTGCCTTGCGGTGGCGTGGTATCGATCCTGAACGAATTCTGAATCGTTTGTATCCGTTTACAGGTTGGTTTTTTTCTTGGGTAACCGTTTGCTGTGTGTTGGCATTAGCTGCGTCAGCCTTGACATTAGTTGCCGTTCAGTTCGACATTTTTCAATCGAAGATGCCGACCTTTCATCAGTTTTTCGGCGCTCATAATTGGATCTATCTGGGAACATCCATGGCAGTTGTCAAAGTGCTCCATGAATTTGGACACGGCTTAACGTGCAAGAGGTATGGCGGGGAATGTCATGAAATGGGGTTCATGCTGTTAGTCTTTACCCCTGCCCTGTACTGCAATGTATCCGATTCTTGGATGTTACCCAATAAATGGCACCGTATTTTTATCGGTGCCGGCGGGATGTATGTTGAGAT
>Ga0066376_10001060_pt1 | contig 26684 bp, 26 predicted proteins | sample Knorr_S15_td_Bot_FD_77009 | JGI IMG/M metagenome (GOLD analysis project Ga0066376, IMG submission 77009) | Marine microbial communities from Southern Atlantic Ocean transect - Knorr_S15_td_Bottom_ad_5009_LV_A | ecosystem: Environmental > Aquatic > Marine > Oceanic | place: Southern Atlantic... | reverse complement strand
GCGATGTTCACCGGCATTCCATTGATGCGGTAATGTCCATTATGACATCGCCAATGACCCTGGACAATGCTTCAGGTCAGGCGGCCGAGCTACTGGCAACGTCGGTGGAAGAGGCCTTACGGCTCATGAAGGTGGGTGCCAGGGTATTCAAGAATTCCGGGCCTGACCAACCTAGCCGATAAGCACCATGTGAACTTCGCCGGGGCCGTGCACGCCAGTGACAATCTGGTACTCGATATCGGCAGATCTGCTGGGCCCACTAATGAGGTTCATGTAGCTGCCCAATTTATCGTTCAGGAACTCCTTGCGCCGCAGCGTGAATAGCTCGTCCAGGCTGGGTAGCACCTGTCCTTTTTCTACAACGGCTATGTGCACAGGGGGCAACAACGACACCACCCTGCTGACGCCTTTTTGCGCTAACAAGACGGCAGTGCCCGTTTCCGCGACTGCATAATCAACACCGGTAATGCCAATGTCAGCGTTAATGGCCTTTTGACGAAAGTCGTCGCGCTGGGCTTTCTTGTCTGAATTGTCGTCCAGAACCATGGCTTCCAACTGAACGCCCGTCCCACTGAGGGCGGCATCGAGATGCAGGTCGTCAAGAGCGGAGTGGCCTGAAAAGAGGACCGAGGTGGCCTCCACATCTCTAACGATATTGAGAATGTGATTCGCGGCCTCAGTTGCGTTTTCGCATCGGGCTACTCGCCAGCCAGCCTCTTCCGCCGACTTCTCCAGCAGGGCCATGTACTCATCGGCATTTGCCTCCAGGTCTCGCGAGATTGCCTGCGCCTTGGACTTCACCTGCTGATTGCTCAGAGCCAGATAGGTGGCATCAGGCGGTGCCGGAGGAGGTGCGCCCGCTTCACGACCAAGGGAGCGACGAACGTTGGCGATAAATTCCTTGCTGTCCATGGCCTAGCCCTTCCAACGACTGCGGAAAGGCTTCGACGCCAGAGCAGGAAACGTCCTCAGCTTGGACCAGTTCGATAGCGGCGGTGGCAGCTTCGTTATGCGGCCATCCTTGGCAACGAGCTTCTGCAAGATCCTGGCCATTCCACCAAACACACGTAGGCCCAAGCTGCTGGAAAGGGCAAACCTCCAGAGCTTGAATGTCATGGCCTCACTGAAGGGAGCAGTCTTGTGCTCGGGGTAGTTGTCGCCCTCCGCCAACTGGTGCCGCATGTAAAGCAACATCCGCGGAATGTTGATCTTCACAGGGCAGGCCTCTTTGCACGCGCCGCATAGGCTTGAGGCGTATGGCAGGTCCTTGCCGTCCGAAAGGCCCGTAAGCATGGGGGAAATTATAGCGCCGATTGGTCCTGGGTAGACCCACCCGTATGCGTGTCCACCGACCTTGCGGTACACAGGACAGGCGTTCAGGCATGCGCCGCATCGTATGCAATACAGGGATTCTCTCATGGCAGGGTCAGCCAGCAGTTTGGAACGCCCGTTGTCCACTAAGACAAGATGAAATTCCTCCGGCCCGTCCTCATCATCCTGTTTTCGAGGCCCTGTAATAGTAGTCACGTAGCTGGAGATTCGCTGGCCGGTGGCCGATCGAATCAGCAGTCGCAGCATGATTCCCAGGTCCTCGATAGACGGGACGACCTTTTCCATTCCGGTGATGGCGATATGCAATTTGGGCATGGATGAGGACATGCGTCCGTTGCCTTCGTTGGTGACCAGAGCCACAGTGCCAGTCTCCGCAACGATGAAGTTCGCGCCTGTAATTCCCATATCCGCGTTGATAAACTTCGATCGAAGCTGACGCCGCGCTTCCATGGCAAGGTCAGTGATCTCGGTCATTGGAGGAGTGCCCAGCTTCTCCTGAAAGAGATCTGACACCTCTTCTTTAGACTTGTGAATAGCCGGCGCGATTATGTGGAAGGGAGTCTCACCCGCCAGTTGAATAATGTACTCGCCAAGATCTGTCTCGACAGGCTCTATTCCCGCTTTCTCTAGCTCATGGTTCAAGCCCATCTCCTCGGACACCATGGACTTGCCCTTGATGACCAGCTTGACGCCTCTTGCCTTGGCGATATCGACGACGTATTTATTGGCCTCAGCAGCGTCCTTGGCGAAGAATACCTTGCCCCCGGCTGCGGTCACGGTGCGCTCTACCATCTCCAGATAGTAGTCGAGGTTTTCTATGGTGTGTTCCTTGATGGCTCGCCCACGGTCGCTCAGCTCGTCCCAATTGGGTGTGGCCTCAGAAGCGGAAATACGAGCCTTATGGAAGCCGTCATAAAGGCCAAGCAAATTTTTCTGAATCTGATTATTGGCCAGGGCCTCTGACGATAATTGGGGGAACTGCTTGATTCGAGGTTGCATAGAGTAGCCTCTAGTCCTATCCGTTTGCTCTGGGCTTTTGCCCGATGGCGTCATCCATTAGCTCGGCGAGATGCACCGACTGCACGCCGGAACCGGCCTTTTCCAGACCGCCACCAATCTGCATCAGGCAGCTGCAGTCGCACGCGACGACTGAAGACGCGCCAGTGGATCCAATGCGGTCCAGCTTATCCTGCAGCATAGCACCGGATATCTCCGGATATTTTACCGAGAAGGTGCCACCGAATCCGCAGCAGACCTCAGCCTGGTCCATCTCCACCAGTTCAACGTTCGGTAGCGCATTTATCAGGGCACGAGATTGAGTAGTCGCGCCCAATTCTCGGCGTAAGTGGCAGGACTCGTGATACGTGACCTTCTGCATATCGGTTTGGGCAGCGTCACCAATCAGGTGCCGAACATCCGTTATGCCCAGAACATCGACTATGAACTCGGAGAACTCATAAGTACGCTCAGCCAGGGATCGCGCCTTTTGCAGAGACTCTGGTTCGTCATGGAAGAGTTCCGGATAGTAGATGCGAATCATAGTGGCGCAGGAGCCAGAGGGAACAACAACGTACTCCGAATGCTGAAACTGGTCCAACACCCGTCTGGCCAAGGGCTTGGCATCACTCCAGAAGCCTGCGTTAAAGGCCGGCTGACCGCAGCATGTCTGGGCCTGCGGGAAGTCTAGCTCTACGCCAAGCCGTTGAAGCACTCGAACCGTGCTCTCGCCAACCTCCGGGTAAAACTGATCGATGATGCAGGTGACGAATAGCGAGGCCTTGACCTGTCCGCTGCTAGCAGCCATTAAAGGACCAGGCCGTGCACCACGAAGCCCGCTGTCCAGCCGATGATGAACGAAGGACCGCCGGCAAATAGCCACCCTTCCCTCCCTTCCTCAGCAGGGCCGTGCTGCTTGAGGTAGAGCAGGAACAGTCCCAACCCTACAGCGAGCAATATCACCGAAATGTTATTGACGCCGAGGATGACTCCTATGATGAAACCAACAATGGCCCAGGAGAATGGGGTATCTATATAACGTGCATAATCCATAGCGTAAGAAGGATACACTCCCAACAACCCGGATGCAACGAAATGGCATCCACTAGATGTCAGCATGATCAGCCTGTTATCTGGTCACATAGTTGGCAATAGCACCGGTCCGCTGCAATAATTGGAGTTGCACCAGTGGTACTGCCGAAATAAGGAGTAATCCCATGACCTCTGCAATCGATTCTTGGAAGCGCCAGGTTGAAACACACCACGCCCAGTCAGAAGCTGTGCAGGCCAAGGCCCAGTGGTCGTTAGGCGACTTCTGGAAGCCATATGCACGGTATTTCCGGCAAGACCCAAGGCGAGCCAACGATCTCGTCATAGACAAGATTGCGGCCAAAATCAATTCCACCTCAACAGTTCTAGACGTTGGAGGTGGCGCAGGTCGAATCGCGTTGCCGTTGGCGTTGAAGGCTTCCCATGTCACCGTCGCCGAACCCTCCGAGAGCATGATCGAGCAACTTCAGGAAGAGGCAAAGCAGTCGGGAATTACTAACATCTCCGTGGAGCAGAGCCTATGGGAGGACACCACGACTGAACCGGCCGATGTGGTGATATGCGCTCACGTCCTCTACGGTGTGGCCGACGCAGAGCCCTTCATCCGCAAGCTCGCGGAGCACGCCAAACAGCAGGTTGTCATCCTGTGTTTCATGAAAGCGCCAATTTCGAGGCTATCGCCGTTCTGGCTTCCCGTGCACGGCGAGGAGCGCATCGACATGCCAGGGCTATCGGAGCTGATGCCTCTGCTCTGGGAGATGGGCATTTACCCAGGTGTGGACATGCTGGAGGCGACCGAGCAGCAGACTTTTGAGAGCCAAGAACAGGCCCACGAGCAGCTTCTGACACGCCTCTACGTGAAGCCCGGCACGGAGGAGGATGAGCGACTGAAGACGGCTATCCAAGACCTGCTGATTGAGACGCCCGACGGTCTTGCCGTCAAAGATGTGGCACCGGGACGGCAAGGCCTAATCAGCTGGAGAACTTGATCGCTAGCGCTGCCATCTTGCCCTGATCAGGTAGATCTAATATACGGGAATGGAGGGATAATGCTTCGTCAACCCAATTTACAAATGCGCTAACTGTCCTGCGAGGCAGTTCTGCCCGCGTGGTTCAAAAAAGTTGTACAACCTATTCACCGCTAGGCTAACTACTCGAATATCGGTATTTAGGATGCCAACCGCCGCCAGTCCAGGTGCTCACCGTTCGTGGGGTAATCCTTATTAAGCAGCGGGGCTCGCCCTTTGTGCTATTGAAATAGCGCATGCCCTCTTCTTGGCCCAGGTACCGTATTGCCCTGGTGGGCGCCGAGTGCAGCCAGGCATCGTCCTCTATGACCGCGTCGGCCTCCATGATGACCCTGGTGTAGGGCGAGTCGTACGTGTCTATGCACACCGACACCTTCGAGTTGGCCCTGATATTGGCCTCCCACTTCGCCGCCTGCCTCCCAGCAATGGTAAACGTCTCCCCATCGTAGTCGAACCAGAGAGGGCAGACGTAAGGCCAGCCCTCCGGTCCTATGGTGCCAAGCTTCATGATCGGCCGACCGGTCGTCAAGAATTCATACAACTGTTCAGTCGTAAGTCCAGGCAATGCGCTACTCCTAGATGCCTTCAGCGTAGGCCGAATGGAAAGAGTCCACCCCTGCCGTCAAGCCGTCTTCGCCTCGCAGGATGGCCACCGGACTGGCGAAGCTGGCAAAGCCCGCCTCAACCTGCCCGCCACCGATGACCCTTGGCGTATGCCCCCTGCCTTCCAGAGCGGAAAGCAGAGCTGCATCATACCTGGGGTCCACGCTGGTGAATGGCATGCTGCAGTCCAGTCTTGGCGAGTCTATCGCTGCCTGCGGTCCCATGCCGAAGTCAAGAATCTTGATGATCTGCTGCGTTACACAGTTGGTTATGCGCCTTCCACCAGAGGCTCCCACGGCCAATTTTACGCCTTCGGAGTCCATAACCAGCGCTGGCGTCATGTTGTTCAATGGGAACTTGCCAGGGGCTATGGAGTTAACACGACCAGGCTCGGGGTCGTACCACATCATGCCGTTGTTCATGACCACGCCGGTGCCCTTGGGAATAATGCCTGATCCAAATCCCGACATGATGGTGTTAGTCATGGAGACGGCATTGCCGTCACCGTCGATGACACACAGGTGGGTCGTGCCGTTGTCGAAACCAGGCCTGCTGGAGGCCAGCACCCTCTCCGGACGGCGTCCCTCTTCCACCCAGGGGTCACCAGGTAGGAACTGACTTGCCGCCTGCGCTGTGACTTCTCCACGCCGGCGAGCGATGTACTCATCAGACACCAGGCCGTTCCAGGGCACCTCTGCGAACTCGGGGTCAGCCACATATTCGAAGCGGTCTGCGTATGCCAGGCGCGCGCAGGTGATGTACGTATGCAGCATCTCTTCACTGTTATGTCCCATCGACGCCAGGTCGAATCCATCCAAAAGCTTCAGTGTCATGGCACTGGTAATCCCGGCGCTGGCAAAAGGTGGGACCCGTACGGCGTATTCTCGGTAGGAGAACTCCAGGCCCTTGTCCCATACGAAGGGCTTATACTGCGCCAGATCGTCCATAGACAGGATGCCGCCGTTCGCCTGTATGTCTGCAGTCAAGGTTTGGGCAAAGTCGCCCTTGTAGTAGGCATCGGGGCCTTCCCGACCAATGGCTTCAAGAATATTTGCCAGCTCAGGCTGTTTCAGGTTGGCGGGATTCGATAGATCGCCCAAGGGCATGTTGCCTCCGGGCATCAGGACCCGCCGAAGCTCTTCGTACTTGAATAGCATTCCGGCCAGAGTGCCCATGGCGTAGAGGTTGTGCCAGCCCGGGGCAAAGCCATCTCTAGCCAGGCGGACAGCAGGCGCAAGAACATCTTTCAGAGGTAATCTTCCGAATCGGCTATGGGCTTCGCAGAGGCCTGCAACCGCACCGGGCGTCGCAATGGACCTGTAGCCCTCAATATTCTCGTTGTTTGTGACCGCAGGCCAGCCGAAGTTGCCCACAGCGCCCGCTCCGGTCAGCTGGAACATTTCTGGCGTTGCGGACAATGGCCCTCGCATGGGAAAGCCTATAACACCACCTGCCTGCCCCATCTGGTAGACCAGGTAGCCTCCTCCGCCTATGCCGCTGGACGCTGGTTCCACGACGCCCACTGCAAAGCAGGCAGCGACGGCAGCATCCACTGCGTTTCCTCCACTTTTCAGCATTTCCAGCCCGGCTTTGGTGGCTTCGGGGTCCTTAGTGGCGACCATTCCGTTGGACGCCGTTGCTTCGGTCTTGACGAGGTTGGTAACTGTAGACTGGTTTTGCATTTTTTGCATCCTTGGAGCCTCCTGAAATAGGTGGCGCTAGCATACTATTAGCCTATAAAGCCGTCAATCACATACATTGCGCCTGTTCTTATTAAGGTATCTTGGGGGTCGCTACGATGCATTTCGCGCATAAATGGGTAATCATCGCAATATGCGATACGTATTCGCTTTTTGGGCAGTATTGATTGTCGGCGCAGTCGGGTGGGGATTAGCTACTCGAATAAACTCTGTGTTCGATTTTTCCTCGCCCAATCAAGGCAAGGTCGAGGCCGTGCCCCTGGACGAGTCCGCCAATCTTGCTAAAGAAGCGGTGGACAAGATCATTAGCAACTCCCGGGGAAGTAGCTATCGAACTAAATATATGGAAACAGCCGAAGTCATCAAGGTGTTCGACGGCGATACTATCGAGGTGTACACCAATGGCGACCTGATGATAGTGGGTTACCTCGGCATTGATGCTCCGACCCTGGAGGTCCCTGCAGATGGCTCGGAGCCATTCTCCATTGAGGCCTTGGAGCGCAATCGAGATATTGTGGAAGGCCAACAGGTCTGGCTTGAACGAGGCATGATTGAGCAGGACGAGAGCAGACGACATCTCCGCTACGTCTATGTTGGCGAACTCATGGTGAACGCCCTACTTCTATACGAAGGCCTTGCCAGAGCAGATACGTCCTATCTGGCGCTGAAGCATGCCGATATCATCCGCCTGGTCGAGCAGCAAGCGATTACGGATCGCCGAGGTGCTTGGCTTAGAGATTGGTCTAGCGCCAGCGGCCGACGGTAGCCGACAGGGCCCTACCACTCAGCTCGTGGCCGTCCTCATCAGAAGCTAGACCGCCTCGAAGCGCTCCGACTCTGCTGGCTGAGACCAGAGGGCATCCGCTCCCGTCATGGCCGACGCTCGCTCCCGGCTGGACCTCCACTGATCATATATCTCGTTGCTGTCCCACCTGACCATAGTGGTGATCTTGGTAGGCTCGCTCAGGGAATAGTAGGTCTCTCGGCTCACAAAACCAGGAGCCTTGCCCTGTGCCACCCCGTTACCGTCTAGCATGTCACGAGCCTCTTGAAGTTTTTCCTCTTTGGCCCAGTGATGGGTCAGTACACCTATCATGTCCCCTCCTGTTTTGTGCAATAGCCAGTGCGTTACGCACTTTCCATATGCCTTGCAAACTGACGCCTAATTTGACACTGACGAGTTCGCGGGCCGAGTGTAGCAGTGGCAATATCCAGCGTCAATAAAGCAGCATTTGGATGTTGCATATGAGTGTAACACCGCCCATGATATAAAGATGCGCCAACGAGGAAAAGTTTACCCAGGCTGGCACGTCCTAGCGGGCGTGTCCGGCATCAATTTTGCCAACGGTGCAACCACAATTGGCGTTCTCACTGTATTCGTCCTACCCTTCGCCGACGATTTCGGCTGGACACGCACTCAGATAGCAGGGGCAACCAGTATCGGGGCGCTGCTCGGTGCCGCAACTGCCATATTTACGGGCCGACTAACGGACAGTATTGGAGCACGCATTCCCCTGGTCGTCGGCGGGATAATGGTGATCGTTGCCATGCTGAACCTGGCTGCAATGCAGACCTTGGTCTGGTTCTACCTCGCCTTTGGACTGGCGAGGCTGGCCGACCAAGGCTTCATCCAGCCATCGTCACCTCCCGCTATCTCCAAGTGGTTTCTGAGACTAAGAGGGCGGACGCTGGCCATCCTGTTCTTCGTCACCTCCGTCGGCGGTGCGCTTCTCCCCCTGGTTGCACAGCTGACCATAGACGCCATTAGCTGGCGAGTGGCTTGGCTGATACTGGCTGGAGTAATGATGATCATTGGCGTCTTACCAACGCTTTTTCTTGTCCGACGCCAGCCGGAGGACCTTGGCCTGAACATAGACGGGGCTTCGACTTTACCGAGAGCGGTCGTGAGAGATCGCGGCCCGGACGCTGCAGTCGCCGACGACGAGGATCACTGGACGCTGACGGAGGCCATTCGGCATCCTGCGCTGATTCTCATTCTCTTATCGACGTTCTCGGTGGGCATCGCAAGCTCGGGAGTTACCCTGCATCTTGTGCCGTACTTCGTACAGAAAGGCCTCACGCCAACCACAGCGGTGGGCGCTGTCAGCATAGGTTTTCTAGCATCAGGATTTAGCAACCTGCTGTGGGGCATATTTTCCGACAAGCTCTCGACCAGATATATGTTGGCGTTCAATTACGGGCTTCGTTTGCTCTCTTTGGTGCTGCTGCTGAGGACCGACACCCTGGCAATGGCATACATATACGCAGTATTGATGGGTTTCTCCGAGGGTGGCATCAGAACGCTTGGGACACTAATATTTGCCGACTACTACGGCCGACGAAGAATCGGGTCAATATTCGGCTTAAGTAGAGCGATCCAGGTCTCAGGGTTCGCGCTAGGACCGCTTATAGCAGCACTGGTCTTCGATTTAACTAGCAGCTATACGGGGGCGTTTACCTCGTTCATCTTTGTTATGATGATCGGCACAGCGTTCATTGTGGCAGCCAAACCACCTCGGAAACGCACATTGCCAACCTGACGGTAGAGATTACTAAAACGTTTCTCATTATCGATTAGCTAGTCTCGGCTGCACATGCGACGAAAATCGCAGGCCTAGGAAGGCTGCCAAACACTAGGGCAATCTCAGGCTCAGACGGCTGGCCAGAATGATAACCAGCGAAGTGGCTCCCTAAGCCATAAAAGTCCCTGCTCTGCCCTTAAAGGCCCTAGTCGAAATCAATGCTTTTTTCGCCCCTACCCTGCAATACGCCGCACTTCTAACTTTAAAAGGTAAACGCCACGTCCATTGCAATAAACGGGATAGGCTTCTTCTGGGACTAATGACCAGCTGGACTGCATGATCTGGGCCTGACTAAGCGTGCCGATATTCCCACTACAATCGAACAGACAACAAACATCGGCCACTCGATTTCAACATCGGGCCACTATCAGTCGCAATCGCATTGAACATGACACGAATGGAAATTTACCTTTTCGGTCGGATTGAAAATTACTGCTAACACCGTAACACTCCCGTAATTCTGAAACCGCCAAAATATAGTTACGTCAAAAGGAGTAAGGTGATGTTGATTCTAGAAGTAATCCTCGGTTTGGCAGCAGTATTCGCAATCTCATGGGTGCTGGTTCTGGTAGCCCAGAACCTGGTAAGGCCAGTATTCCTCCACGCGGCAATGTACCTGCCTCGGCATAGGGCATCAGCTGTGCTGCATGCTAGCAGTTTTTTCCTTTACACCTTCGCTGGTACGCTTATTACGGCAGCGGTGATTTCGCTGTTCGTTAACGCTGCGGTAGTCGTAAACCACATGGTCTAGTAGAAGAAATTCGATTATGCAGTAAAAGGGACGTCGCTTTCGCGACGTCCCTTTTACTGTTCGATGACTAGAAATAGGAGGCGCTCTGACCGCCGTCCACTAAGAGAGAAGCGCCGGTAACGAAAGCCGATTCATCCGATGCGAAATACAGGGCTGCGTACGCCACATCCATCGGGTGGCCCATTCTTTTCAATGGCTGAGCTTTGCTTCTTCGCTCAATTAGTTCTGGATCTTCAAGCTCGTCCCAATTAATCCTGGACATCTCCGTTGCAATTGCGCCGGGCTCAATGCAATTGGCCCTAATGTTGTCTTCTGCGTACACCACTGCGCACTTCAGGGTGAGCGCCGTAAGACCGCCCTTCGAAGCATGATACGAGGCTGCCGAGTTGTTGTCAGCCTGACTATCTAGCACAGACGAGTTGTTAATGATAGAGCCGCCGCCAGCTTTACGCATCTCCGGGACCACGTGCTTAATGCAGAAGTACGCTCCTCTTAGATTCACACCCATTATCTCGTCCCAGCTATCGGTAGACTCTTCGTCTGGGCGTCCCTGCCTGGTCTGATTAATACCCGCATTATTGAAAAGAACGTCCAGCTTACCGTACTTGTCTACAGCCGCCTGCACTGCCCACTTAACGTCGTCCTCGATGGAAACGTCGGCCTGTACAAAGACGGCGTCCCCTCCGTTAGCCGTGATGATACCGGCGACCTCGTCACCCTGGACCTGACGCCTTCCAATCATCACAACCTTGGCTCCCTCGGTCGCGAAAAGTTCTGCAGCTGCACGACCCATTCCTGATGCAGCACCCGTAATCAATGCCACCTTATTTTCAAGTCTCAAATTAATCTCCAAGAATTCGTTTCTGGCTCATCGAGTGATGGGACGACGAATTAATACAAGAAATAACGATTGGTAACAATCCTGTGACCCTGATTAATCCTGCGGCATAAAATGTTCTCAAAATTCTCTTTACAGGCCATCATACCGAGTTTAACAACACCGATAGTGGATCATACAGTTGTACAATCCCAATGGCATGATTTTCTAAAGCGTCAGACCTCATCTCGAAATTATCAGTCTGTCTATTCTTGGAGGAAGTTAAATGGCCAGTGTTAACGAATCCTCCACGACTGATTTATGTTCGACTGGCCCGATTCGAACGACGCGAGTCTTGCCTGGTTCAGGGAAACGGAACATTATCCTCACCCCCTCACACCACTCTCCGTAGACTTGACCAATCATGTCCTAAATTATTCCAACACGCTTAATTTCCTACATGACGTTTTTAATATGAGTCCAAAAGAGGATATTAGGTACTTCTTTCCGCGAGGCTTTGTCTACTTTAATATTCCGCTGAAATATCGCCTCCATGACCTTCGACACTTTCACGCCACGACGCTGGTGAAAGCTGGGGTGGACTTCAAAGCTGTACATGGACGCTTAGGGTACAGCACCCCGTCGCTGACGCTTTCCATTTACGCCCATCGAACCGCACAAATGGATGACAACGAGGCACAAGCTTTCGAGACAGCAATGGCCTGATGTTAGCAATACCACTGTTATAGAAATGAAACGAGGCCTTTGGGAAATACCAAAGGCCTCTCGTTTGTGCCTGTATAGCGCTGGCGGGAGCGAGAGGGAATCGAACCCACCGTCCGAACCGCAGGGCCCGGACCATCGGAGTTGAAGTCCGTGGAACCCACCGGAGCACATTCGCCCCCGCATTAGTTTGCCTTACAACAGAACAGCTCTGAGTGGCCGGACTCGCTGCTGACAACAAGCGGGGCGCTCTCTCGAACGCCCTGATTAATTGTAAGCTATTGCGGTCATAAAGCAAACTTCCAGCACATGGCCGAAAGATTTACCCTCGAGGCCGGTCTGACTGCTAGGCGGTAACCTTCTCCAAAGCGTACTTTAACACTGACTTAGACACGTCGCCCACAATCTGCTTTACGGGCTCACCGTCCTTGAAAACCAGTAATGTAAGTATGCCCCGTTTGCCGTAATCAGTCGCAGTCTGGGAATTAAAATCTATCTTTACTTTGGCAAACTTTACTTTGCCATCGTACTCTTGGGTTAGCTCCTCCACTACCTGTGCGATCATCTTACATGGTCTACATCACTCGGCCCAAAAATCCACAAGTACAGGCTGATCGGATTCCAGAATCTCTTGCTTAAAACTATCGTCGCTAATATCTACAGGGTGTCCCATGTGAACTCATTCCTCTCTGAATGTTCACATAATTCATAACGGGAATTTGATCCTGATTATGAACTTAGATGCATGTAGTTTATCGGATAATCTGGAAAGTCATCAAAAAAGATTACGACCGTTTACCACTTCACACAGGCGTTGAGACGGCTAGGGACGACTAAGCAATGAGGCCATTTAGGCGAGAAGAACAGGATGAATTTCGTCAGGCTTGTGGAGGGTATCCTAAAGCCGTTTTCTTGTGTAGTCCACGTAGTCCGCAACTATATTGTCAACTTCGTCCCAGAAGAAGCTACCCAATATGAGGCCCTTGGGCACGTCGAACACAAGGTGGCCCCGCACCTGGAAGTTTCGGTCCAAAACAGTTTCGCCCCAAAGGAACGGCACAAACAGGGTTTCATCTGAACTAGCGGCATCGGCTGGCTTTGACCCTGCGTAGGGATCTATCGCTTCAATACGCTCTCCTCTGCGGTCGCCTAGTTTCGCAGCGTCACCGTCGATAACTAGAGAGGTCACCAGAGCCGTCCTGTTCACAACGACAAGCTCGACTACGGCCAGTTGACGATTGGATGCACGAGGTCGGATTATGCGGTGCCCACCCTGGGTGTCAACATAGGTTACTTTTTCAACGATCTGAGGTTGGCCTGCGTGAAGCTCCAGGCTACGTCCAACCACGACTACCTGATCAGACTTATCGCCACAGCCAACCAGCAGCAAAAGTGCCGCCAGCAAAAAGATGATCGGAGAGACTTTTCTCAAGGTCAAACCGGATAATTGCCGTGCCGATTCATTAGCTAATGTACGAGTTGGAGTAGTTCCCATTCTGTTAGTTCTGACCGTCCACATTAATTTACAGCCCTGTTAACGATGGCATGGCGCGCAGCCTCGAAACCAGACCTGGGAGCACAGAGAGGAAGTATTCGATATCCTCATCATCTGTCTCCCGACCCAAGGTAATACGAAGGCTGCCCTGAGCCAGATCTGCCTGACGACCTATTGCCAAAAGAACGTGAGATGGCTCCAGCGACGCCGATGAGCATGCGCTACCGCTAGACGCGTAAATGCCTGCAAAATCCAGCCCCAAGAGTATAGGCTCTCCCTCAACGTTTTCGAAAGACATATTCACGTTATTTGGGAGCCTTTGAGTAGGGTGACCGTTCAAGTGAACCTTCGGTACCTGCTCCATGATGCTCTCAATGACCTTGTCGCGAAGGCGAGTGCAACGCTCCGACACCTCTACCCGTTCCTCATTCGCCAGCCTGAAAGCCTCGGCCAGGCCAACGATACCAGGTACGTTCTCAGTTCCGGACCTCCGCTGCCTCTCTTGCCCTCCACCCATGTTTTGCGGCTCAAAAGGAGTGCCCCTCTTGATATAAAGGAGGCCCACGCCCTTAGGGCCGTAGAACTTGTGGGCCGATAAGCTCATCAGGTCCACGCCTAGAACCTTCACATCTAGATCGAAGTAGCCGGCCCCTTGCACAGCGTCGGTATGCACCATGATGGTCTGCTTACGGCTTTGGGCCTCTTCTTTGACCACTCGCGCAATCTCTGCAATCGGCTCAATAGTACCGATCTCGTTATTGGCCAGCATCACGCTAACCAGTATGGTTTTTTCGGTGATGGCCTGCCTCACGGCCTCGGGGTCAACCAGGCCGTACTGATCAACTGGAAGGTACGTTACATCAAAGCCAAACTGCTCCAGTTGATGGCAGGTGTGCAACACCGCGTGGTGCTCGATGCTGGAGGTGATTATGTGATTGCCCAGATGCTTCAGGGCAAAGGCCACACCTTTAAGCGCAGCGTTGTCGGACTCCGTGCCACCGCTGGTAAATACGATCTCACTCATGCGGGCGTTCAATATGCGAGCTACCATCTCACGGGCGTCGTCCGCAGCCTTACGAGCATCTTGAGCAAGGCTGTACATGCTGGAAGGGTTACCGTAGCTCTCCGAGAAAAACGGAATCATCGCATCCAGCACCTCTTCACGAACGGCGGTGGTGGCGGAATGGTCAAGGTATATAAGTTTGTCGGGTCCAGTCATGGCTAGTCTCCCAGGGTCAGTTACTACTCATTTTATCATGGCAGCCAACAGTCAACCAAGTGGTGAGGAAAAACAGCGGGGCTTTCTATATATCTTTTGACCAGGAACCGGAACTTATATATGGCCAACCTACTTACTCGACGACTCACTTGGAGGTGGCATACCCCATTAGTTTGTAGGCTAACTTTGCAGCTGCGTAGGCTCCGGCGATCGGCCCCAGGGACGGGCTCAGCTCCACAAGATCAAAGCCCACTATGTTGTGTCGCTGGCTCACCGCCCTCAGAAGTCCTATGACCTCGTCCCAACGCATTCCGCCGGGCTCAGGCGTGCCAACGGCCGCTATCTCAGATGGGTCGAACACATCCAAGTCGATGCTGACGTACACGTTGGAAGACATGTGTTCAGATACCTGGTTGGCTAAACTCTCATCTATTGGCATCGCCCCAGACCAGAGGAAGACGGGAATGTCCTCTTTCTCTATGAAGGCGATCTCCTCTTCGCTGGCACTACGAACTCCCACTTGCACCAGAGGAGCCACTTCTACGATCCGCCTGGCAACGGAGGCATGTCCCCACTTGCTCCCCATATAGGAGTCTCGCATATCGGCATGGGCATCCAAATAGAGAACGGAAAGGTCAGAATGCAAATCTGCCATGGCCTGCACGGCGCCAACGGTGATAGTGTGCTCGCCTCCAAGCATAACAACCAGCTTCCCTCGAGATGCCGCCGAGTGAACCGCCGTACGTACTCGCGAAATCATACCCTCCGGTCCGCTAACGTCCGGGTCCAACGCAGGGGTTGTGTGAATTCCTACAGTGGAGATATCCCTCATCAGTTCGAGGTCCAGGTCTTCCAGCTGCCTGGACGCCTCTATAATCGCGCTGGGTCCGTCCCTGGCGCCGCTTTTATAGGACGTCGTGCTGTCATAAGGGACCGGGATTACGTACACATGGGCAGTCTCTGGGTCTGACTGCTGGGGAGAGGTATCTAGAAAAGTGTTCCATTGAAGAGGAACGTCGCCCAGCCAGTCGTAGGTTTTGTCAGGCATGTCTCCCCTGTCTAATGTCTAAATTCTAGCTAGGCCGTCGGGGTATTTTGGGTCAGCCCTACCCTTTCGCGGACCATGCCGTTATAGGCCTCGCGAGGCTGCGTAAATTCCAGGCCCCTATCGAGGGTCCATACCTTGGCTTCAGGAAGCGAGAAGGTACGCTTCACATCTTCTAGAGAAGACGTGGCGTCGAATTCTTTGCAGGAGAATATGTCTATGTTGAGGTAGCCCTTATCTGGAAACGTATGCACGCTGATATGGCTCTCAGCTATGAGAACGAACCCCGACACTCCCCAGTCTTCGGGAGTCTTGCCGTGGTAGGTATAGACCTGAGGAGGGACGATCTTAGTCATGCCGATAGTGACGGGATATTCGTCCAAAAATCGATAAATGAGATCCTCATCTTTTAACTTGAGGGGGTCTGCTCCATAGCCATCTATTACCAGGTGCACTAGGATATTCCTTCCACGATTCAACCTGTATTCAGGTTAGATTATCACCCTGAGGGGGAATCGCACAACATAATGTTGATACGCTCTACCCAGATAGTATAGAATTTCATAGCCAACGCCTTGGCACAGCCTTGGAGATTGGTTGAAGTATTGGAATGCGGCTTAGAAATAAACAAACCCTAAGCTCAGCCAGGAACGTATAAAGGTCTGAATCAAAGAATCATTCCTGACGAGCATTTTGGAATAACAATGATAGAAATCGAGCACGTAAGCAAATACTACGGTGACTTCCCCGCAGTCACAGATATCTCCTTTACGGTTAACAAAGGGGAGATTCTGGGATTTCTAGGCCCGAACGGCGCCGGCAAATCCACAACAATGAAAATGCTAACCGGGTTCCTGCCACCATCTAGCGGCACGGTGCGCATTGCAGGCTCTGACATCGTTTCCGATTCGCTTGAGGCTCGGAGGCATATAGGATACCTGCCGGAGACGGTGCCTCTGTACACCGACATGGACGTTACGGACTACCTCAAGTTCATGGGTCGCATACGCGGAATGTCATCGAATCAGGTGAACCATAGAACAAGCGAAGTCATAGACCTCGTTAACCTCGGGGAGTACCGCAAGACCCACATTGGAAAGCTGTCCAAAGGTTACAAGCAGAGGGTCGGAATAGCCCAGGCCATTCTGCACGAGCCTGATGTTCTGATATTGGACGAGCCAACCATAGGGATTGATCCGATCCAGGTGGTGGAAACCAGACGTCTGATTAAGGACCTGGGCGGTGAGCACACCGTTGTGATAAGTTCACACATATTGCCTGAAGTCAGCATGATCTGCGAGCGAGTCATCATTATCAATGATGGCCAGATCGTGGCGGAGGATACCCCCGAAATGCTGGCCACCCGGCTAAAGGGAATTGAGCGAATCGAACTCGATGTCAAAGGACCTTCAAAAGACATCGCTGACACCATTGAGGCAATAGAAGGTGTGACTGGCCTGGAGCACAGATACGTCCAGAACGGCGGGCACACCACGTACCTCATAACTTCAAACGCCGAAATTGAATTACGTTCCAAACTGGCCTCCGCAATAATCGGAGGTGGTTGGGAACTGTTACGTTTGCAATCAATAGGCATGAGCCTTGAGGATATCTTCCTTCAGGTAACAACTGAGGAATACATACCCGACGATGAAGCGGCAGTCGTAGTAGAGGAGGCACAACAGGGTTGACTAACACTTTCATAATAGCTTGGAAGGAAACCCGTTCCTACTTTTCATCCCCAACAGCTTACGTAGTCGGGGCCATGTTCTTGATTCTCACCGGGGTTTTCTTTGTCTTCGATATGACCCGACCGTTTGCTGAAGCCAGCGTACGCGGGTACATTAACTGGGCGACGCTCTTTATCGTCTTCCTGGCCCCTCTGCTCACAATGCGCCTGCTGGCCGAGGAGCAGAAACTGGGCACACTGGAACTGCTGCTGACATCCCCCGTTCGAGACTGGGAGGTGGTAATCGGTAAGTATCTGGCTAGCCTGGCCACCCTGGCCGCCACGCTTGCCTTTACCCTCTATTACGTCTTGCTACTCTTCTACTTTGGCAATCCGGATGTGGGACCTCTATTCAGCGCATATCTCGGGCTCTACCTTTACGCTGCGGCAGCGCTGGCAATTGGCATCATGGCCTCTTCGCTGTCCGGCAATCAGATTGTGGCCGCCGTCGTAGGTATCGGCATCCTGCTTATGCTGACCAACATCGACAGAATTGGCGCGCTCCTTCAAGGTACGAGCGCAGATATCATATCTGGAATTTCCATGAACGCGCACTTCGAGGACTTCTCCAGAGGCGTTCTCGACAGCAGTCACATTGTCTACTTCCTAAGCATGATCGCCGTATTCCTGTTTATCACTGTGCGATCCCTAGAAACGCGCAGGTGGCGATAGCATGGTGGATCAAAATCAGGACGGAGAGAGCATCCAGGAATTTCTGCTCAACTCCATAAAATCTACTGGCTTCTGGAGCGCGGTAGCCGCCGTCGTAGGCGTTCTCGCGCTGGTAATAGGCGGAGTGCTATACCTAACGCTCCAAGAGACCCGCGACTTCTCCATCACCGTAGTCATCATTGCACTGGTTCTTCTATTCCTGGCACTGGTGCTATCGCCGCGAGCCGTAGCAATATTCCTAGGCGGGAGACAAGGCCGATTCGGAGGCAACGTCATCGTCATGACGATAGCCTTCTTCGTAATTGTCATTCTCATCAACTTCCTGCTTTTCCGCAGCCCAACACGGATAGACGTAACGGCTACAAGAGTGTTCACACTCTCGGACCAGACCCACAAGATTCTCGATAACCTGGATGGCGAAGTAAGAGCAAACGCATTCTTTATTCCCACTGCGGCCAATTCTGCCACCACAAGACAGCAGGTAGAGGACTTGCTAAACGAGTTTGAGAGAGGCAGCGGCAATTTCAGTTACCGCTTCCTGGACCCTGAATTAGAACGAAGTGTGGCACAGCAATACGGTGTAACCAACTATCCTGTTATCGTGTTCGAGGACGTAAGTGAGGGCACGCAGCAGGCCACTCAGTCATTCACTGAGCAAGACTTCGTGACCGGAATCCTGATCGCTACTGGCGAAAAGCAGAAGGTCATCTACTACCTCACGGGCCACGGAGAAGCCGGCCCGACCAGAGACGCCCTTAACCCTTCCATCATCGGTGACCCCGACAACGGCTTCGACTTCGCACTTGAAGGCCTACAGAGGGACAATTATGCCGTTCGGCCTCTGAGTCTGAAAGAGAGGGCCAGCGTACCCGAAGACGCTGCTGTGTTGTTAATCGCAGGGCCACAGAGAGACATCGACGCCGAAGAGGGCGAAGCGATAATACAGTACATTAGAAATGGTGGGCGCATCATTGGGCTATTTGACCCTAGTGAGCCGGGTACACTGGACTCTTTCGTTGGCTTATTCTCCATTTGGGGAGTGCTAATAGGCAATTTGAGTGTGGCCGACGCAGTTAGCAACGTCGCGGGACAGGAATTAACGCCACTGCTTCAGAAAGCCAACGCCCAGTACTTTACTAGCACCAACCCGCTCACGTTAGGCATCCCTATTACAGACCAGATCGATATCACATTCTTTCCGGAAGCAACTTCATTAGAACCAATTCTTCCACCTCAAGAGCTGCCCCCATACGTAAAGCTGGCCCCCTTTGGAGTAACAACGCCAGCCAGCTGGCTGGAATCTAACCCAGACGATGTAAATTATGACAGCCAGGTGGACAGGCCCGGACCATTCACACTGGTCATGTTGATCGAGGCATCTGGCACTATTAACGAATTGGAACGGCATGAACCAGCGAAGATTATTCTGTTCGGTGACTCCGACTTCGCAAAGAATAAGTTCTTCTTCAGCAGCAGCGATAACGGCGACCTGTTCCTAAACTCGGTTAATTGGCTTGCCGAGGATTTTGAACTTATCGCAATACGACCGAAGCTATTCCCCTATAGAGAACTCGTAGTAACGAGCCGGGGAAGGGACTTCATCAAATGGTCAAGCTGGATTGTGCCGCCAACTGTGATGCTAATTCTGGGCGCAGTCGTGTGGTGGCGAAGACGGTAGGAGGCGGCAGGGCGGCATGAACTTAAAAATCACCGGCGCGTTGATAGTGATCGCTATTATTATCGGTGCGGTCGTATATATCAATCCGTTTAAACCCGAAGCGGAGACAACTGTACAATCTCCCTGGTTCTATCAGATCGCTGAAGACGATATTGAGACGATCAAGGTCAATTACAGAGGAACCACGGTCAGCTTTCACAAGACTAGTAAGCAGACCTGGGCGTTCGATGATCCGGAGGGCATTCCTCCCTTCTTCAGGCGCTGGGGCGGCATAACTCTTCTCCTAAGCGGACCAGGAACCAAACGCGACCTCACGTCAGCAAGGCCATTGATCGACGATCCAGCCCAATACGGCCTGGACGATCCCGACACCATTGTCGATGTTGGACTGACCTCGAACCGTTCCATCCAGTTCAGACTGGGAGATCTTACGACGGACGGGCAACATAACTATAGCCAAGTTATTGGCTTCCCCGATCTGTTCCTAATTACCTCCACCTGGGTAGACGTAATTAGTCGGATCGCTTACGACCCACCGATACCAATGTGGTTTGTCCAACGGCACCCCAGCACAATCTCAGAGTTAAATATTCACTACGGTAACCCTGCCCTGAAGGAAACTCATCGGATCTCCTTCGTGCAAAACCAGGGTCAACCGGGATGGCAGGTACAAGACTTCGACATGGATCCTTCGTTACGGCCGATAGATGAAGATCGCTGGAATGAATTTTCCTCCAGGGTGTCGAGGGCGGACGAGATTTCAGTAGCCGTACCATGGGTTGCGGATAGAGACTACTCCCCATGGGGTATCACGGAAAACTCTACCGCAATCGAAATCAGGTTCACGGGTAAGACGGATAGTGGCACAACTTTCACCGACGGCGTCCTTCTGCTGCTAGGCGACAAGACCGAGGACGAACAGTTCTACTACGCCAAGAATCAGACAACGTACTCGATCCAACCGGTGCTGCAGCTAAATGCGGATTGGGTAGACACAGTCCTGGAATTTGGAAACGACATCCCCTACGGCGATTAAGCAGCATTGGAAACCAAGAGTATATTGAGAGGGCTGCACTGCTATTGTGCGGCCCTTTCGTTGCCCAAGCCTACTTCTGCCACTTATACTGGCCAAGCGCACCTCTACACTCTATTAAGGGAATTAAATGAACGCTGAAATTATCTCAATCGGTACAGAACTCCTCATGGGAGAACTAGTGGACACCAACTCATCGTTCCTGGCGTCGGAGTTGGCCAAGCTTGGGGTCGAGGTCAGATGGGTGACAAAGGTTAGCGATGATCCGACCTTGCTGCGTGAAGCCATCGAGAGGGCCTGGAAACGCTCAGACCTAACGCTTACATCGGGCGGACTCGGACCGACCTCCGACGACCTGACCAGGGAGAGCATCGCCGCCGCCTTTGGCGAGGAGATGACTGTGCAGGAGGATCTGCTGGAGCACCTCAAGGGTTTGTTCGCCAACAGAGGCTTCCCAATGCCGGAGACGAATATCAAGCAGGCCACGCTGATTCCATCAGCCGTGACGGTGCCCAACGATCACGGTACGGCCCCCGGCTGGTGGGCTGAAAAAGACGGCCACGTAATTGTCGCCATGCCTGGGCCGCCACGAGAAATACTGCCCATGTGGGAGAACACTCTCGCGCCTAAGATCAAAGCCCGAAATCCAAATGTCTGCATAGTCACCCGCAACCTGAAGACCTTCGGCATTTCTGAAGGCGGCCTGGACGAGATGCTATCAACTCTCTTTCTGAGCGAGAATCCATACCTTGGCATCTATTCGAAACAAGACGGGATTCACCTGCGGGCCATCGCCACAGCTTCCTCCGACGAAGAGGCCTGGGCGCTCATCCAACCTGTGGAAAGCGAGATTCGCCGAGTGGTTGGCGAAGACGCGATCTGGGGAACGGACGACGATACTCCGGAGAGCCTTGCGTCGGCCCTGCTTCAAAAAAAAGGCCTCACTCTGGGCATAATGGAGTGCTTCACAGGGGGTCTTCTGGCCTCCAACCTGGCGGAATCTGAAGGCAGTCGCATGTTCCTCAAGGGCAGCGTCGTTATTCATGACGATGAGCTTCTACGAGCACATGGCGTTGACTCGGAAATCATCACCCGCCACGGCACCACCAACCCTCACATAGCAGAGGACATGGCCAGGGCAGCTCGCAAGCTGTTCAACGCTGATGTGGGTCTGGCGATCACAGGTCTGTCAGAAGAAGCCACTGACGTAAGCGGTCCCCTGGGCACGTCGCATATTGGCTTTGCAGCGGGCGATCAAGTGTCTTCTACGTCAGGCCATTACCCTACCAGCAGACTCAGGCTACGCAGCCGTGCATCGACTCACGCCCTGCTAGGCCTAATCCGCTTCCTTAACTCTGCATTGTAGGCAAAACAAACCTTATTGAGCTGGCCGGAGTCTGGGTGACAGTTAGGAGAACTAGGTGGATTTAGAAGTAGGCCAAAAGGCCCAACGAGAGATGGCAGTCACAGCGGCAATGGTGAAGTCCTACGCCGAAATCACCGGGGACTACAATCCACTGCACTTCTACGAAGAGTTCACATCCAAGACTCGATTTGACGGACTGATCTGTCAGGGCGGCGTCACCACAGGCCTTCTGCATGCACTTGTTGCGATGGACATGCCTGGCCCGGGAACAGTCTTCCTCAGTCAGAGCTGGAGCTTCCCTAAGCCGGCGTACATCGGTGACACCATCACCGCTGAGGCAACAGTGACCTCCGCCAACAACCGGCGCAGCATAGCCAAGCTAGACATTAGCATCAAGAACAAGGCTGGCGACGAGGTACTGAATGGCGAAGCCCCCGTCTTCCAGGCATAGCTCAGGTTGGGCAAACCTGTTCTTGCTGAAATAAATCTGACAATAAAAGGAGCCGCCTATTGGCGGCTCCTTTTTCTACTATCTCATATCCAACCCAGTGGGCCAAAACTACATCGTAAGTTTCTTGTACAGGTACAGCAGTCTTGAGGGCAGTTCGTAAATGTCTTCCAATACCTCGTAGCCCATATCGTCGCACATGTTCTTGAGGTAGTCGTGGCCGTTCTTGTCCACCGTCAGCGCGAAAGACTGGATGCCTTTAGCCTTGGCCTCATCCAGCGCCTTCTTCGTATCGTGGACGGCGTACTCTTTCTCCACGCCCTCACGACTGTAACCTCTGTCCTGAGGCCTACCGTCGCTAATGAGGAACAGCAGCTTCGTCCGTGCGTCCTGCTGATCCAGCTTATATGTTGTATGTCGAATAGCTGGCCCCATGCGTGTGGCATGAAGGGGCGCAACCCTGTCGATACGCTTCTTCACTCGCTCGCTGAAGTTCTCGTTCAGGTCCTTGATCGTGTAGAACTCAACGTTTTCCCTGCCGTAGCCGCTGAAGCCGTAGATACCGTAAAGGTCGCCGACAGCCTCCAACGCGTTGATGAGCAGGACAATCGCCTCTTTCTCCACATCAATGATGCGCTTGTAGGAGCGGCGCATGGCCTCTCCCCTACGAGTCCGTAGCCATACCATATACTCGACCGGATCGTCGGGAGCGTCCCAGTCGTCCGGCGACTTCTTGGCGTCGTCAATGGCCTCTGCCGTTGACGCGCTGGTGTCCAGCAGGAAGGCCACTGCCACATCACGCTGGACCTTGTTGCGCCGCCAGTAGAACTTCTCGCTGGGGCTTGTGCCGGTCTTCATGTCCACCATGGCCTCGATCAGATCGTCGATGTCGATCTCTTCGCCGTCATCCAGCCGCTTTACCTTGCGGAACATCTCAGGGACCATCATTTCGAACTGACGACGTATCTGCGTGACCAGGCTGCCGTAGTTATTCAGCGTAGTGCTGTAGTAAGAGGGATCACCCTCTGCCATTGTCTTCTGCTTGACTATGCACCAGCGGGGCTTGTAATCATCGGCCCGGAAGTCCCACTCGTCATAGACGAACGTCTGAGGCTCGCTGGCTTCCAGCGCCCCGCCATCCTCGTCCACGTGCACCAGAGGCCCTTTGCCGTACTCTGGCGACTGCGGCGTATCCAGGCCAGCTTCTTTCATGAGGTTGTTGGCCATCATGTTGCTGGACTCTTGAAGCTCGCCTTGAGTTGCTTGAAGCTCTAACTCGGCGCTGTTTTTCAGTAGCTCTTCCAGTTGCTCCTGGGAGATGGGCTCACCATCTTTACCGCCGCCCTCTTCCTGCATGCGAAGCTCTGTGAGAAGTTGGACCAGCTCGGGCTTGAAGTCGCCTCGGAACTCGACGTCTTCTGTGGAATCGTAATCCTCCTCGCCGTCGGGCCTCATTTCCATTTCCATGCCCGTGGCCAGCTGCTGAAGAAGCTGCTCCATGTCATCCGGGTCCTCGTACTGCTCGTCCATGGAATTTTCCATGTCCACGTCTTCCCAGTCCTCTTCAGGGACATCCTCATTGGGAATCTGGGCAATTATGGCGTATATGCGTAACGAGGCCTCTGCTGTATCCTCTACCGTTGCCTCGGGCTTGAGCACCTGCTGTATGATGCGGCCAATCTCCTTGGCCTCATCAACGAACTTCTCAGGTGCAGGGATGCCGTCGTACTGATTTAGGCTGAGGCGCACCAGGAATTCCACCAGCGCCTGCCGGACCGGCAATTCTGTTATCTCAGGGCGGTCGTGTAACGTGCTGGTCTGAATGAGGTCGTAGCCTTTTCGGATACCTGGGTATTCTACCTTGACCCTGGCATCCAACCGAGCGTCTTCAACTACCGTGTAGATATCCAAGGCTAACGTTCGGTCCTCGAACAGATCGAAGAAACGTTGGGCATCGGTTACCCAGGCTCGTTCCAGACCCTCTCCTTCGACATCAGGCGTGTCCTTATTAGCCTCAGTGGGATTCAGCAACTTCTGCTCTTCCAGTTCTTTCCGCCGGTCTGTGAACATCACAGAGGGCGAATCAAAATCGAACAGGAAGCTACCAAATTCAAGGTGGGCCACCTGATGAGTGGATACTACCTTGAACCACGCAAAGTTGTCCTCTTTGGTCGCGTACTTGTCGACAAGTGAAGGGACGAAGACCGTTGAGCCCTCAGTGGAAGGGGCCTCGTTGGAGACCCAACCAATGTTCTTGTCCACCAGGTCCCCGACCTCTGCCAGCTTTAGCTCAGCGCCTGCCAGTCCGCGACAGTACATCTCCATGACGTCCCGGATGCGACCATACTCCACACCTGATGAGAGGTTTTCCAGCACCTCTTCAGAGCGGGCGGACTCAATCTTAAAGTACGCCAAGCCGCCATCAGGATTCTGTTCGAGTATGCCAACGCCTTCGGAAAACCACTTCTCCAGCTGAGACATAGTGACCTTCTCAAGGGCTAGAGGGCATGCCTTGATGAACTCCGGCACAGCTGCGGCCGAGTGAATCATCAGGGACTCACTCAGGTCCAATATGTGGGCGTGATCGTGAGGCTCGATCTGCGACAGGGCATTCGATATCTCCAGCATAACGCCAGGGATATTCGTGCCGCCGTTCTTTACCAGCTGCTCAGCCATCTTGAGGAACCGCAGGCGCTGGCCGCTTTCGACACGAGGCAATGCGCGCGAGCCAGCCTCAAAGAAGCTCTTCACTTCCCGCCATCCCGTCTCCACCAGAGTCGTCGCCAACGATATGAACGCTGCCCGGTCTTCACCAATGAGCGGGAATATCTCTTGCCCTAGTGTCAGGCACTCGGAGGCAAGATCGTAGGAGCGATGAGATAACGAGTCTAGGAAGGAGGCGAAACGCTCCAACTCTGGGAAGCTGAGATGCTCCAGTAACGCAGGACTAGACTGGAAGAACTTGCAGGCAAGGGTGCTGGATTTCCATGTGCCCTTGTACAGACCGCGACCGAGTCCCGACCAACTTTCGATATGGCGAGACCGAAGCTTGCTCATAGTGCCTGGGCTTGCCTCGAAAAAGGCTGTGGCCAGTGTGGGAGACTCCGCGCACAGCGCCAGTCCACAGTCGGTCCACTTGAAGAAGTAGTTCAAAGGCATATAGCCAAGAACAGCCGGACTCACCTTGAAATATTGAGCCGAAGACTCCCATGAGCGAACGGTCTTCTCGGCAAGATCAAGCCCAGCGCCAGCCCAGTCCGCTATCTGCGGCGGGGTTAGGCTGTCCGGCATCAGTGCTAATGCCTTTTCAAACTCTTCCAGGACCGACGATGGGTACTTCGCCAGGTCTTCTTTTATCTCGTCTATTGTGGGAGCCGGTTTTTCAGCCACGGCGCCTCCTTGTAGGGAGCGTTCTCCAGCAATGCCAGGAACTGGTCCAAAATCTTAGCAGTTGCTCCAAAGATAATATGCCCATCGTGGGCAAAAGCTGGAGCATAGTTTAGTTTACCATTTACCAGGCGCACATCGTCACGCCGATTAGCCTTATCCAGGAGACTTGACAGAGGGACTTCCAACACAGCCGCCACCTCAACCTCGCTGGTAGTGAACTCGTAAGGGTACGGAATCGTTCCTACGAAGGTGCTTACTACGAAGTTTGAGATAGTGGAAACGTCATCAATTTGGCCCAGCAGGTCCACGTCTTCAGGAAGAATCCCCATTTCCTCATGGGCCTCCCTTAGAGCAGTGAACCGTAGGTCAACATCGGACTCGTCCCTCATGCCGCCAGGGAAAGAAATCTCGCCCTTGTGGTGTTCTACCTGTTGCGAGCGTTTTTGCATGAGGACGCAGTGCTGCCCGTCCTTGGGATAAAGCAACAAGGTTACGGCCGCTGGCGTAAGTGCAGGGTCGCTAACGGATTTGTGGGGGTTCTCGGAAAGGATGCGTCTAATGAGATCCGGAACTTCATTCCCTATCACAGACGATATCACCTTTCAGATTTTTGGTCAGGCTTTGGGGCTGACGCAGGCGCTAGAGACCAGGTCTTTTCATAACCTGGTCCCCAGTTTGCTGCCCACCGCTGTTTCTATTCGAAAATGGAGCTGATCAACTCTTCAATACTCTTTTGGACGGCGTCGTCGTCCGTAACAGCCCAGTTAACTGCGACCTGGCACGCCCTACGTGCGGGAATGCCCTGCTCAATTAGCTTGCCAGCGTAGATCAGCAGACGTGTGCTGGCGCCTTCTCCCAGGCCATGCTCCCTGAGATTTCGTACCTTCTCACCCAGCTTGGCCAACTGCAGAGCATCGCTCTCGCTGCAGCCAGACTCGTGCTGGACAATCTCGGCCTCGATCTCCACAGGAGGGTAGTCGAACTCAATAGATATGAACCGCTGGCGCGTGCTGTGCTTGAGGTCCTT